>Ga0070668_100000147_pt1 | contig 44606 bp, 50 predicted proteins | sample KBSS43metaG_FD_64661 | JGI IMG/M metagenome (GOLD analysis project Ga0070668, IMG submission 64661) | Switchgrass rhizosphere microbial communities from Kellogg Biological Station, Michigan, USA - KBS S4-3 metaG | ecosystem: Host-associated > Plants > Roots > Rhizosphere > Soil ...
ATTGCCGAGAGGTCCCGAGCGAGAGCCACTGCACGATCGCAATCTCAGCGGATTCCGAGGACGAACTGGTCGAGGCCGCTGTGCAGCACGCTGTCGCCGTGCATCACCACGATGACACACCTGAGCTTCGCGCCATGCTCAAGCGAGGCATACACGAGGGCCAGCCTGTCGCCTGATCGTCGCGAGCAGGCCTCCTGAGCGAGGCCGACGAGAGCGCAGCGCAATACGCGGCCGAGGGCCTGAACGACGACCCGAATTCGGGTCGGCGAACTTCGTTAGTGCTGTCCTTCAGCCGCTCCCCGGGACAGGACGCGAAGGTCAGGCATCTGGATGTGAGCCAATTTCGGCTCCTGGCGCATCTCCACGCCAACATGGTCCGCCTGGGCGGACGCGGCATAGCGGATCTGCTGTCGGCCTCGCCAGATCGGGCCGAGGGTCAGCCGCGCCCGTGTAGCTCCCTCGCGCCAATATTTGCGGCTCAGGCGTCGCCCATGTCGGTGTTTATTCCCACCATCCCGAGGAACTGGCCGTTAGGGGCGAACCTCGGCTCAGCTCGCGTCTTCAGCACCCGGGTCACACCATCGGCGCGCCGATAACGGGCCTCAACCTGGAAGGGCGTCTGCTCGGCCATCGCCTTCGAGAAGACTGCAAAGAGCGCCTTCGCGTCTTCCTCAATGAGGGTCGAGGCCCAGGTGAACCGCGGGATGTCCGAGGCCTGCAGACCCCAGAATTCACGCAGCTGCTTGTTCAGATAGACGCACTTCCCCTCGGTGTCCCCGATCCACAGCATGATCGGCAGAGGCTCGGCGATGGGCACAAAAGGTCCAGCCGCGAACTCCGCCAACTTGAGCGGTTCGGTCTCTGAGGCGGGCACCGGTTTGGCGGTCATGATCGAGGCAATACCACTCTGTTGACGATGAACACAGACCTGCGGAAGCCGGGCGGCGTTCCGGACCTACGCCATTAAGCGTCATCGATCATCAGCTCGCTGGAGTTAGGCCGAAGTCCGCTTACGGCGCAGCCCGGAAGCTGTCTGGCCGCTGGCCGACGCCCCGGAAGCCGACGTTCGGAACGGGAGAGAATGGTTGAAATCGGACGTTAGCCACCGACCGCCTAGCCTTGCGCAACGCCGAGACGCGGGGCGGTGAGACATGACGCATATTTCGCGCAGATCGGCGCTCGGAGGGCTTTCGGCGGCCGCGCTCGCCCCGCCCAGCTTGGCGGCTGCGCCGCAGGCGCCAGGCATTGTGCTGAACGACGCGAGCCGCCTCGACGCGACCCGGGTGGCGCCTGCGGCTGGCGCCGGCCCGGTCCAACAGGGTCGACACGGAGCCCAAGAAACTGACGATCTGGAAATCTGCCGCGCAGCCCGCCCCGCTCAGCCGCCGGGGTCGACCCGCTGAATACCTTGGGGTGGCAGAGCACCCCACCCATTCCCGTTCCCGCGGGTCTGCCTCGGATCGCTAGCGGGACACTCTGGCCCCTCTCCGCCTCTCCGCCTCTCCGCCTCGCCAACCCCCGCCCTGCGGCGGCGGCTCGGGCTTAGCGTGGCTCTCCGAGTTGCTGACTTCGCTAGCCGTCGATGAGGCGCTCGCCGGCTCGCTCACCCGGGGCCGATGGCGGAGCCCGTTTTCCCGTAACGCTGCATCTGCGCAGCCCAATTGTACGGCGCGGCGCATCGCCGTCGTGACAGCCTGCGCTCGTAGGCGCCGCCCCAAAGCTGAGGTTCTCAGCCTTGGGGCCGGGGCCATCGATTGTCAGTAAACCGCGACGACGGTGTGCGTTTCGGCGTCGACCAGCACGCGATGACCGTCGAGGTAGGCCCAGCTGTACTTAGGATAGTTCGGCACGCTCAACCAGGCGACATCGCCGTCGATCGTGTGTCCTACGACGACCGGTTGGCCGTACGTGACCGGTGCGACCTGTTGGGTGGTCACGTAGGTCCGCACTTCCTTGGGCGGATCGGCCGAGTGTCCGACGACCGCGCCAGCCGCTGCGCCGACAGCCGCGCCGACCGGACCCGCAACGACAGCGCCCGTCGCCGCGCCGGTGACAGCGCCTGCGGCCGCGCCGGACCCAGACTTCTGTTTGACCACCGTTGTCTGTTCCTGAACGACCTGCGCCATGGCGGGCGCTGCGGCGAGGCAGAGAACCGACGCGCCGAGCATGATCATCTTCTTCATTGTTGTCTCCGTTAGCCCCTAGCGTGGCAAGAACACCCGCTCACGGCTCCGGTTCCAGGTCAGTTGTGCAAGCAAAAATCGTTCTACCTGGCAGCGCTGAGAGCCCGCACGGAACGAACCAGACGATCGGCGACTTAGGCGCTTACTAGAGATTTTCTCAAGGAGACCCATCTTGCTTTACACCATCGCTGTGATCTTGCTGGTGCTCTGGCTACTTGGCTTCTTCGCCTTCCATATCGGCGGAGGCCTGATCCACCTTCTGCTCGTCGTCGCCGTGGTTGTGGTCGTGTTCCAGCTGGTCACGGGCCGACGAGCACTTTAGTCGGCCGGACCGTTGGGGCGCCCGTTCGACTCGTCTCGGACGTGGCGCCGGGAGACCGTGCAGACGTGGTGGCCCGGCGATTCGCGGTCGAGGCGGTCCAGCACACGGAGTCCGGCGCCGCTGACTTATGGGAGCGCCCGCGAGAAACCCGCCACTTCGCCCATTGGCTCAAGACTTCGGCGACAAGCGAAGCGGAACAAACACGTCCGGAACCGAGCACCCACCGCAGAGCTTTGGCAAACATGCGAGTGCGTGTCTGGATACACGGCGCCGACGGCGCGTCCCGCGATTTCGAATTGGTCGAGGCTCCGCGCGTCGGCGAACGCATCAGTATCGCCCACGGAACTCAGACCGAAGATGGCGTTGTCGCAGCGGTGACTTGGAACCTGCAAGCGATCGAAGCGGCCGGATCGGAACTATCCCTTGAGGCTGAACCGGTAGGCGCGGTCAGCGTCGTCCATGTCCTCTGCCACCCTCAAGCTGAGGTGATCCGAGGCGCATTCGGCACCGCCAAGGCTGACGAGACGAGTAGCGGGTCGGTGATCAACTGAGGCCGGCGCCGATGCCGTGCGATCGATGAGAGCTTGACCATTGGAACCGCTCCGATGTCCGTGATCGCGAGCGGCGAAGGCGATCTCACCTTCAACGAAGCCTCGGTGAGGTGGGCGCCGCGTGGCGAACCTGAGGGCCTCTATGCAGCCGGAACGTTGTGCGCGGGCTGAACCAGACCACCGTGGCCACAGGTGAGGCCGCCATTGCGGCGGCGGCTAACTATCGGCGCCGTAGATGCCGGGCGCAGACGTGATGGCGTAACGCGCTCGCCGGACGCTAGACTAGGGGGTCGGCTCCTCGGGGCTGTCCGGTACTCCTCGGTTTGTAGAAGGGCACAGACACTCAACTGGCAGGCCGAGCATTGGTCCAGGCGCTCCGAAGTTCGCCTCGGCACCCAAAGGCCGCCTCGCCGTGCGGCTTTCGGTTGAAGCGCGACGCCGCAAGGTTGGCCCGGCTACAGTTGTGGCGTCGGTGACGAAGGACCCGCCTCATCATGGATGGATTGCACGCTGACATCGACAGTCATGCCGTCGAACGCATCAGCGCTGCCTATGTAGCCGCCGGACACCGGGACCACTTGGTGGATATCGCGGGCCACGGCGACTGGGATCAAGTTGGCTCCGCCGAGGCTGCGGTTCGTGGGGTCAAACGTGATCCACCCCGCGCCTGGTAGAAAGACCTCGGCCCATGCGTGTGTCGAGCCTGCTCCCGAGGAATTGGTTGGGTTCGGGCTGTGGAGATAGCCCGACACGATCCGCGCGCCGAAGCCGAGGCTGCGGGCCGCTTCGATGAACAGCAAGGCGACATCGCGACACGACCCCAAGCGACGCTTCAGCGTCTCGATGGGGGACTGCGTGCCTTCGACTTCTCGACTCTGATAGCCGATCTGCGCTGAAACGCCGGCGCTCAGATCCTTGAGCAGCGAGAGCGTGTCCGTCGCTGGACCCATCACGAAGCCGCGCGCCCAGGTCGCCAGTTGCCCGCCGTCGTCAAGGTATTGCTGCAGCAAAAACCCGCCAAGATCGGTCCATTCGTCGCGTGAGTACAGGAAGGGGAACTGCAGGGCGTAAGCAGCTATATTGAAGACCGGCCACGCCGGCGCTGACAGTTCCACCTCGTGATTGCCCACAATCGTCAGTTGCTCGGCTTCTTCTGCGAAACGCGCGGTCGCGACTGCGTTGCCGAACACATCCTGAGCCCAAGCGACACTGGCGGCGGGCGTGGCATCGATCAGGCTCGCGGTCAGGCGCAGTTCGCGGCTCTCGCGGGGCCGGATCATGAGGCGGTGCGGTAGAAAGGCGACTGGACGACGGTAGGCGTACGTCGTTGCATGGCGTATCCGCAATTTGGTCAGCGGCGATCTCCGAAAGAATGGCGGCCGAGTGCGACCAGTAGGAGTGCTTCCTTTCGAACGGTCACTAGTGCGTCGTCTCGATGCGGGGGCCCCCTGTTCGTAGGCGAAGGTGGAGCCTGGTGACGCGTAGTTCAACGAGCGGAGTCACCAGTTGCTGCGCAAATTCGCATTGTGCGGATAGGCAAAGCCGTGCTGCCAACTTGCTGTGCTCAGTCCACTCAGTCGAGCCTCTCAGGCGTATGCTGCGGCATGGATCAAGCTGAACAAGCCAAGATGGTCCACCGACATATCCTGCAAGGGGAGAGGCATGTCCCGTCCCAGCGCGCCATTGTGGACCGGCTGACTAAGGTTGGTGCCGACACGACGCTAGCTGAAGGCATGCTTGAAGAGCTCGAAACCACGCTGGCGGAGCACCAGCAGCACCTCGCTCGCGTCGAGAGCTGCGCGCCCTTAGGTTCGTAGTCCAGCACCGGATCGATGAACGCCGCGGCCTTGGTGGCCGGATCGAAAAAGGCCTGAACGGTGGGACGCATGGGCGGAGCTTCCTTTCGGCTCGCGATTACATAAGCGATTGCTAAATTAGCTTCAACGCATATATATGCGTCATGTTCGATCTCGCGAACTTTGATCTCAGCCTGTTCGAGGCCAGCGCCGCCGAAGCGGCGAAGCTGCTCAAGGCGCTGTCCAACGAACGGCGGCTGATGATCCTGTGCCAACTCGGCGATCAGGAGCTTGCGGTGGGTCAAATCCACGTCGGGCTCTCGCAATCGGCGCTGTCGCAGCACCTGGCGGTGCTGCGCGAGCAAGGCGTCGTGGCCACCCGCCGGGAGGGGCAGACCATCTTCTACCGGATCGCGGATCCCGCGGCCGTGAGGGTGGTGGCGACGCTCGCGGAGATCTTCTGCCCGACAGGAGCTGTGCCGAGCCATGAGCCAACTGATCCCCCTGAAACCCACCGAGGTCGCTGACCGCATCGCCGAATGCGGCGCGACCTTGGTCGACATCCGCGAGCCGGACGAATTCCGCCGCCGGCATGTGCCGGGCGCCCTGTCGCGCCCGCTGTCGGCTTTCGAGGCTGCAGGCCTGAAGGTCGAGCCCGCCCGCGAGGTGATCTTTACCTGCAAGAGCGGCATGCGCACGGCGGCCAATTGCGCGCTGCTCGCCAATGCTGTCGGTGGACCGGCGCTGGTGCTCGAGGGCGGTGTCGACGCCTGGGCGGCCGCCGGGTTGCCCGTGACGGACGACAAGACGCAGCCGATCGAGATCATGCGTCAGGTGCAACTCGTCGTTGGAGGCCTCGTCTTGGCGGGCGTCGTCCTGGGATGGCTTGTGCACCCCGCCTTCTTCGGTCTGTCCGCGTTTGTCGGCGCGGGACTGGCTTACGCGGGAGCGACCGGCTTCTGCGGCATGGCGAGGCTCCTGGCGCTGGCGCCGTGGAACCGGGCTACGCGCGGCTGACATGCTCGAGCCCTGGTCCTACCTGGCTGCCGCGGCCGGCGGCGCTCTCATCGGCCTGCTGCTCGCCCTTTTCGGCGGCGGGGGATCGGTGCTAGCGACGCCGCTCTTGATCTACATCGTAGGCGTGCGCGACCCCCACGTGGCGATCGGCACCTCGGCGGCCGCGGTGAGCCTGAATGCGCTGGTGGCGCTCGCAGGCCAGGCGCGCGCAGGGCAGGTGAAATGGCCTTGCGCCTTGGTGTTCGGCGGGGTGGGGCTCACCGGTTCTATCCTCGGCGCTGAGCTCGCCAAGAGCCTCGACGGTCACCGGCTGCTGCTGTGGTTCGCAGCCGCCATGGCGCTGGTCGGCGCCTCGATGCTGTTGAGGAAGCAGGATGAAGGCGATCCAAACGTGCGCATCAACGGCGCGCTCGTTGCGCGGCTCGCCCCCTTGGGGCTGATGACCGGCCTCGCAGCAGGCTTCTTCGGGATCGGCGGAGGGTTTCTAATTGTACCGGGCTTGATGGCGGCGACCGGTATGACCTTGGCGCATGCGGCGGCCGCCTCTTTGGTGTCGGTCGTCCTGTTCGGCGCGGCGACCAGCGCGAGCTATGCCTTGGCGGGCTTGGTCAACTGGCCGGTCTTCGCTTCGCTCGCCCTTGGCGGCGCAGTCGGCGCCGTTGCGGGCCTGCCAATGGCGAAGCGATTGGATCGTCACGCGGCCGCGGCGCGGAAGGGCTTCGCCATAATGGTGATCCTTGCGGCGGCGTACGTGGCCTGGCGCGCCACTCACTAGCCGAAGGGGCGGCTCCAGACTGTCGGTTCCGTCGCCGCGGCGAGCCCTTCGGACGGTGCGCCGAGACAGACGCCCTGCCGGCTCGCTAAGCTAGGTCCGGATGTGGTCCCGGAGCTGAGCAGAGGCATGCGGCTGAAGAGTCATCCCGAACGCCATGCCGTGGCGCGGATCGGGTGGTTGCGCGCCGCAGTTCTCGGGGCCAACGACGGAATTGTGTCCACCGCGAGCCTGGTTGTCGGCGTCGCGGCGGCGGGAGCGGACCGCGGTGCGCTGATGCTGACCGGCCTGGCGGGTCTGGTGGCCGGAGCCATGTCCATGGCGGCTGGCGAATATGTTTCGGTCAGTTCGCAGGCCGACAGCGAGGCCGCGGATCTCGCGCGGGAGAAGCGCGAGCTGGTGACGCAGCCGAAGCAAGAACTCGAGGAGATGACCGCGATCTACGCTGCGCGCGGACTAAAGCCGCAGCTCGCGCGTCAGGTGGCCGAGCAATTGACCGCCCGGGACGCGTTGGGAGCCCACGCGCGCGACGAACTCGGCATATCTGAACACACGACTGCAAGGCCGGTGCAGGCGGCCTTGACCTCCGCAGCAACCTTTTCAGCCGGGGCGGCGCTGCCGCTTGCCGTGGTGTTGTTTGCGCCACTGCCTCTGATGATCAGCGCAGTCTCAGGCTCGGCGCTCGCCTTTCTTGCCGTTCTCGGCTGGATTGGGGCCAGCGCGGGAGGCGCGCGGCCGTTGCGTCCGACGCTGCGGGTGACCTTCTGGGGCGCACTGGCGCTGCTGGCGACCGCCGCGATCGGAAAGATGTTCGGAGCTGTGGTCTAACCATCGCCGCCTTGGCCTAGGTCAAGGCGGCCCCCGCCGACGTCACTAGGAAGGACGATTGGTAAGAATGCGCTCATGGCCGACGCCAGCAATATCACCGCGCCTCGCGGCCTTGAGGGGCTGAGCAGCGCTGAGGCCGCGCGCCGGCTCGCAGAATTCGGGCCCAACGAACTGCCCGCGCCAGCCGGCCGCGGCGTCTTGGCGATTCTGCGGGAGACGCTGCGCGAGCCGATGTTCCTGTTGATGTTCGGCGCCGCCGTCCTTTACCTGGTCCTGGGCGATGTCGGTGAAGGCGTGTTCCTGATCGCCGCCGCGGCCACCTCGATCGGGCTGGTGATCGCCCAAGAGGCGCGCAGCGAGCGCGCCCTGGCCGCCCTGCGCGAACTTGCTCAGCCTAATGCCAAGGTGGTCCGGGATGGCGCGCCAGGCCTCGTGCCGGCGCGAGAACTCGTCCCCAACGACGTCATATTGGTGGGGGAGGGGGACCGGCTTCCCGCGGACGGCGTGCTGATCGCGGGTGATCTGCTGAGTATTGACGAATCTGCTTTGACCGGTGAGTCGGCGCCTGTCCTCAAGCGGCTGGCCGATGGGGATCAGAGGTTCGATCTGGCGGCCCAGCCGCACGGCGAGGCACCGGCGCAGGTCTTCTCCGGGACTCTTGTGGTGCGTGGGCAGGGGGTGGTCCGTGTCGGCCAGACAGGACCGCAAACCGCAATCGGCCGGATTGGCGGCTCCCTTGCGGCCATTACTGCCGAGGCGACGCCGTTGCAGAAGTCCGCCGGCCGGCTGGTGACGCTGCTTGGCGCTGTCGCGATGGGCTTTTGCGGGCTGATCGCGGTCGTCTACGGGTTGCTGCGGCACGATTGGGTCGATGGCCTGCTCTATGGGGTCACGGTCGCCATCGCCCTGGTGCCGGAGGAATTTCCCATGGTGCTGGCGGTCTTCATGGCGCTTGGCGCATGGCGTCTTGCCAGGGGAAAGGTGCTCGTTCGCCGAAGTGCGGTCATCGAGGCGCTGGGCAGCGCCACGGTCCTCTGCGTCGACAAGACCGGAACCCTGACCGAAAATCGCATGCAAGTCGTCCGCCTTTGGGAGGAGGGGAGGGACATCGACCTCGTGGCCCTGATGTCGGGGCCGCCCGACCCTGCGGCCACGCGATTGCTGCAGATGGCCGCCCTCGCCTCGGCGGTGCGACCGGTGGATCCAATGGACCGAGCGATCCGCGAGCGCGTGGCCGCGCCGCTGGCGTTGACGCCGGCGGACCCGGATCCGGAACGGACTTGGCCTCTGCATCCCCAACTCCTGGCCGTGACCCAGCTTTGGCGCATGCCCGAGGGCGGCCGATTGGCCGCGGCCAAGGGCGCGCCAGAGGCGATCATCAAACTTTGTCGTCTGGATCAGGTGGAGGCGGTTCGGCTGACGGAGGCCGTCGCCGGCTTCGCTGAAGCGGGCTTGCGCGTGCTAGCCGTGGCCAGCTGCGCGACATCCGACGTCTTTCCGAACTCGCCGGAAGCCGCCGCTTTTCGGGTCGAAGGGCTAGTTGGATTTCTCGACCCTGTTCGACCGGAGGCGCCGCCGGCGTTGGCTGAAGCGCGGCGGGCCGGCGTGCGGGTGGTGATGATCACCGGCGACCATCCGGCTACCGCGCTGGCGGTCGCAAGGCAGGCGGGCCTGGACGTCAGCGGCGGGACGTTGCAGGGCGCAGCGCTCGCGTCGGCGCCGTTTGATGGCCAGCGCGAGCTGGTGCGTAAGGTCAACGTCTTCGCCCGGGTTGCACCGGAGCAGAAACTTCTGATCGTCCAGGCCCTTAAGGCGGATGGCGAGGTGGTGGCCATGACCGGCGACGGGGTCAATGACGCCCCGGCTCTGGAGGCCGCCCATATCGGCGTCGCTATGGGTCAGAAAGGCACGGACGTCGCACGCGAAGCCGCCGACCTGGTCCTGCTCGACGACAGCTTCCCCGCGATCGTCGCCGGGGTCCGGCTCGGCCGGCGGATCTTTGACAATCTGCAGCGCGCTCTGACCTATGTCGCCGCCATCCACGTGCCGATCGCTGGGGTGGCCCTCGTTCCGATCCTCTTTGGCCTGCCGCCGATCCTCTATCCGATGCACGTCGTCTTGCTCGAGCTCGCCATCGATCCGCTTTGCGCGCTCGCCTTCGAGGGCGAGCCCAGTGAGGCGAGCGCCATGACGCGGCCGCCGCGACGCGCGACGGATCCGTTGTTCGGGTCGCGCCAGCTCGCCGCGGCCCTGATCCAGGGCGTGAGCATCCTCGCGGGCGTGCTGGGGGTCTATATCTGGACGCTGCAGGCCGGCGCCGAAGCCCAGGCGCGTGGCGCCGGCTTCTTAACTTTGGTGGTGGGCAACCTCGCCCTGGCGCTCAACAACGCTGTGGCGCCCGGCGGCCAGATCTTCGCGCGCCACCGCCAAGCTTATTGGGCCATTGCGGCGATCGCCGTTGGCGCGGTCGTCTTGGCCCTCGAAGCGCCGCGGCTTGAAGCGATCTTCCGCATGGCGCAGCCGCCGATTCCGACCATGGCTGTCGTGCTTGCCGTCGCCGTCGTGAGCGGCGCATGGACACGCCTGCTGCGCCCCGCTGCGCACCTGTCTGTCAAGCCCACCTAGGGCGCCCGACACTGGCAGGATCGAAAGCCTGCATCCAGTCGGCGTCGCCGGTGCGGCCCGACCTGTAATCATAGCTCTGCTCGCGAGGCGGCGCATGGGATGCGATGATGCGGCTCACATCAGGCCGAACAATGCAACTGGACGCCGCGCCCGAGCGCCGAGCAACTTCCTGGTAACCACTGATTAGCAATCCCCTGACAGGCGAACCTCGTTTCACGCGTTACGACTCTCTTGGCGCGTTTACTTGGGCGTTTGGGGATCAGGACATGCCATCGTGGCTGCAACTCGGCCTAGCGGTTGCGTTCGTTCTCGTGATGGTGGGCACGCAAAAGCTGCTCGATGCGATCTTCGATTTGCAGGATCGGCGGCGGACGCGCGCCATCCGGACGCGATCTCCCTGCACATGACGCGCGCGGCTATATTCAGTTGCTGAGGCAACAGTTGGACGCCGCTCCACTAAGTCAGAGAGCGGCATCAACGCCTTAGAGCATCGCGTTTCCAGCGAGGCATTTGCACATGCACTGGAGCCACGGTCATCCGCCCGGCTTCGACCCGATCGTCCTGGTCGTCGGCGTTCTGACCTTGAAGTTCGTGATCTTTGGCGGCTTGTGGCTGCTGGTTCGCAAGTGCTGGACCCACCTTCCGTGACGGGGCGGGCGTAGACCAGCAAATCGCTCGAAGGTCTTAGAAGGGTGGTGGAAGCCGGACGTTGTTCGGCCGAGTCCGTGCCGGCGCACGCTCAGCCCTAGCCCGCCCATAATAATCCTGAGCTTTGGGTGACACGCAATAAGGCATAGCTCGTTGGGCGAACCTTGTTGCACGGAGTAGCACGATGCCGGCCCGCGCTGTCCTCGCCGTTTTCTTCGCAGCTGCAGTCACGTTCGGTGCGCCGTCCGTAGCGTCGGCCCAGGCCGTGCAGCGTTCGGGCGCAACCTTCCACGTCCCGGTTTGCCCAGGTCCCGCGGCGGCCGGGACGGCGCGGTGTCACGCGCACCTCGTCACCGACAGTCGTGGAAGCCCCCTGAAGGGCCCGCCTGTCGCGGGTGTGAGCTACACCGCGAGCCAGCTTCGGAACGCCTATGGCGTCGTCTATAGCTCCACGACGCCGCAGGGGCCGCTGATCGCGGTCGTCGACGCTTACGACTATCCAACCGCAGAATCCGACTTGAAGGCGTATCGTTCGAAGATGGGGCTTCCATCGTGCACGAGCTCGACCGGTTGCTTCACCAAGATGGATCAAACCGGCGGCTCCAACTATCCGAAGTCCAACCTCGGGTGGTCACAGGAAGCCGCCCTTGATCTCGACATGGTCAGCGCCATGTGCCCGACGTGCCGGATCCTGTTGGTGGAGGCGAACTCGGCCAATTTCGTCGATCTGGCGACGGCAGTGCAGATGGCGGGCGCTTACGGCCCAGCCGCCATCAGCAACAGTTACGGCGGCGGCGAGACCGGCTCGGCGACCTATGCTCCGGCGTATGTGAATCCGACCGGCGTGGTGACCGCCAGCACGGGCGACAACGGCTATGGCGTGTCGTTCCCCGCCAGCGCGCCCACGGTCGTTGGGGTCGGCGGCACGAGCCTCAAGCAAGCCGGCGGCGGCTGGTCCGAGACCGCGTGGGCCGGCGCCGGCAGCGGCTGCAGCAGCGTTTACGCGCGCCCGAGCTTCCAGAATCCGGCGGTGTCCAACGCCGTGTCGAGCAGCACCTGCAGCAAGCGCGCCGTGGCCGATGTCTCGGCGGTGGCCGACCCGAACACCGGGGTGCAGGTTTACGGCCCCAGCCGGACCGGCTCGGGCTGGCTGGTGTTCGGCGGCACCAGCGTGGGCGCGCCGTTGATCGCAGGCGTCTTCGGCGCAGGCGCTATCGAGGGGGTCACCCCCGACGTCGGCAATCCCTATTCCGCTTGGGGATCAGACCCGACGGCGCTGAACGACGTGACATCGGGCAGCAACGGAAGCTGCGGCGGCACGGCCCTGTGCACGGCCAAGTCCGGCTGGGACGGTCCCACCGGCCTTGGCTCTCCCAACGGGCCCGGCGCGTTCTGAGGTCCGCAACGGGTCGCACTCCGCGGCTCAGCCCCAAGGGGCCGACAGAAACGTCCCGCGCTTCGCTACGCCAGTCGCGTTTAGGCGCTCCGCTACGCGCGGGTCGCTCCTATGCGCTCCGGGGATGAGCCGTCACCAACACCGCGAAGGGGTCCAGTTTCGCTGTCGCGGGGGGCTAGTTCCTGACCTCGTTTGACAGGGATCGCATCGCCGACCCATATCCACGGACCTCTGCCCCTGCCGACGTGTCGCGCAGGACGGTCGCTCGTCAGCTTCAGGAAACATTCTGCTTTTTTGCGATGCCGCAATGGCACGACCAGATGCAGCCTCGCTAAGTGCGCAAAGCCTGCCAGCGCCCGTACGGGAGGTGAGTATCGAGCATCGGGAGGCGCAGGCTGGCGAGACGGCGAGCTGCTCGCAGTCGGAACCGACCGCGGACAGCGTCCAGAGCGGCGGTCGGCTGGCGGCGGCTATCACCTGGGCCAGTTGACGGTCGGTATTCGGAGTCGAGCGATGTGGGCGCGCTTATCGGGGGTGTTTAATGGAGGCTGATCCGTATGACGCGCTGGGCGTTCCCCGAACCGCGACCGACAAGGAGATCAAGGCCGCCTTCAAGAAGCTGGCGCGCAAGCACCATCCGGACCTCAACCCGGACGACAAGGCCGCCGAGGAGAAATTCAAGGAAATCTCGGCGGCGCACGACCTCTTGGGAAACAAGGAGCAGAGGCGACGGTTCGACGCCGGAGAAATCGACGCATCTGGCGCTCAACGACCGCAAGAACGATTCTATCGGGACTTTGCCGACGGCTCGGTGTTTTCCACGCATGCGGCGCAAGATGGGTTCGGCAGCAACGAGGAACTGGCGGAGTTCCTAGCCAGCGCTTTCGCTGGCGGCGCCCGACGGTCTCGGGGCGCACGACCTGCTCGGGGTCAGGACACAACCTATGCCCTGAGAGTCGCCTTTGAGGACGTCGCAAGCGGCGCCACACGAACCGTCACGCTGCCGGATGGCGCCACACTGAATGTGACCATCCCGGAAGGCGCCGAAGATCGGCAGATGCTCCGCCTGCCCGGCCAAGGAGGGCCAGGCTTCGCCGGCGGCCCGCCGGGCGACGCCTTCGTCGAGCTGCATGTCGATCCGCACGCCATTTTTCGCCGCAAGGACGACAACATCCACCTCGAGGTGCCGGTCACATTGAAGGAAGCCGTGCTGGGCGCTCGGATCATGGTCCCCACCATCGGAGGCCCGGTGACGGTGACGGTTCCAAAAGGCTCCAATAGCGGATCGACGTTGCGCCTGCGCGATCGCGGCATCCGCAACCGCAAGACCGGTCAACGCGGCCACCAGCTCATCACTTTAAAGGTGGTTCTTCCGGCGGCGGAGGAGCCGGAGCTTGTCCGGTTCCTGGAGGCGTGGGAGCCGAAGACCGCTCAAGACCCCCGCCGGGAGATGCTGGCATGATGGATATCGAGACCCTCGTCGCGTCGATTCCCCAGCTGCAACGCGCTGATCTCGAAAGCTGGGTCAGCGCCGAGCTCGTTATGCCCGGCAAGGTCGGACCCGTGGCCAGGTTCACCGAGATGGAATGTGCGCGCGTCAGACTGATCTGCACCCTTCACTACGACCTCGAGATCGGCGCCGACACCCTGCCTCTGGTGCTGTCGCTGATCGACCAGCTTTATGCGTCCCGGCAGCGGCTCGCGTCGCTCGCAACCGCCATCGCGCAGCAAGAGCCGTCCGTTCGGGAGCGCATTCTCGCAGCGTTGCCGCCGGGGTCCTGAAGGCGCCAACGGGCGGCCGCGGCGACCTCCGGCTGCGCCGGCGTGCGGCCGCTAAGCCGCGACCAATTCGGCGATCACCAGGTGGTCGCCTGACGTTCGGACCGCGATCGTCTGACCATCCTCCAGATCCCCCGCGAGCAGCTTGCGGGCGATCGGATCGACCAAGTCCTTTTGAATGACCCGCTTGAGCGGCCGCGCGCCATAGACCGGGTCATAGCCCCGCTCAGCAAGCCAGTGGATGGCGGCGGCATCGAGCTGCAGAGCCAGGCGGCGATCCACCAGCAGGCGTTCCACGCGAGCAAGCTGGATCTTGACGATATCGTCCATCTCGCCCCGGCCGAGGCGCTTGAAGAGGATGATCTCGTCGATCCGGTTCAGGAACTCCGGTCGGAAGTGACGGCGGACCTGCTCCATGACGCCGGGGCGCGCCTTCTCCACGTCCTCGCCGTCGGCCAACGCAGCCAGGTGCTCCGAACCGAGGTTCGAGGTCATGATGACAAGGGTGTTCTTGAAGTCGATGGTGCGGCCCTGGCCATCGGTCAGCCGCCCGTCGTCCAGCACCTGAAGCAGGACGTTGAAGACGTCGGGGTGGGCCTTCTCGACCTCGTCGAACAGCACGACCTGGTAGGGCCGGCGACGCACCGCCTCGGTCAGCGCCCCACCCTCATCATAGCCGACATAGCCGGGAGGCGCGCCGATCATCCGGCTGACCGAGTGCTTTTCCATGTACTCGCTCATGTCGAGGCGCGTGACCGCGGTCTCGTCGGAGAACATGAACGCCGCGAGCGCCTTGGTGAGCTCGGTCTTGCCGACGCCGGTGGGACCCAGGAACAGGAACGAGCCGATCGGCCGGTTCGGGTCCTGTAGGCCGGCGCGGGCCCGGCGTACGGCGTCGGAGACCGCGATGAGCGCCTCCTCCTGGCCGACCACGCGGCCACGCAGTTGATCTTCCATATGCAGAAGCTTCTCGCGCTCGCCCTCCAGCATCTTTTCCACAGGCACGCCCGTCCAGCGTGAGACCACGGCGGCGATCTGCTCGGCGTCGACGACTTCCGGCGAGACAGGCTTGTCCGCGACCTGCGCATCGTCCTCGGCCAGCCGGCGTTCCAACTGCGGAATCTCGCCATAGGCGATCTCGGAGGCGCGCTGAAGGTCGCCGCGGCGCTGCGCCTGGACGAGCTCGGCGCGCAAGCGCTCCAAGGCCTCCCGGGCCTGGGCGGACTGCCCAACCTTCTCCTTCTCCGCCCGCCACCGGGCGCTCATCTCTGCTGACTGGCCCTCCAGGTCATCCAATTCGTCCTCCAGCTTTTCGAGGCGCGCCTTGGAGGCTTTGTCGGTCTCCTTGGTCAAGGCTTCGCGCTCGATTTTCAACTGCACGACGCGGCGATCGATCTCGTCCAGCTCCTCCGGCTTGCTGTCGACCGCCATTCGGACCCGGCTGCCAGCTTCGTCCATCAGGTCGATTGCCTTGTCCGGCAGGAAGCGGTCGGCGATGTAGCGGTTGGACAGGGTGGCCGCAGCTACGATCGCACTGTCGGAAATGCGCACCCCGTGGTGCAGCTCGTACTTCTCCTTCAGACCGCGCAGGATCGAGATGGTGTCCTCGACCGTAGGCTCGTCGACCATGACCGGTTGGAAGCGTCGCGCGAGCGCTGCGTCCTTCTCAACATGCTGGCGGTATTCGTCGAGTGTGGTGGCGCCCACGCAATGCAACTCGCCCCGAGCCAGCGCGGGCTTCAGGAGGTTGGAGGCGTCCATAGCGCCGTCGCTCTTCCCGGCGCCGACGAGCGTGTGCATCTCGTCGATGAAGAGGATGATTGAACCTTCGGCGCCGGTGACCTCGTTGAGCACCGCCTTCAGCCGCTCTTCGAACTCCCCGCGGTACTTCGCGCCGGCGATCAGGGCGCCCATGTCGAGGGCGTGCAGCTGCTTGTCCTTCAGGCCTTCCGGCACGTCGCCGTTGACGATGCGCAGGGCCAAGCCCTCGACGATGGCGGTCTTGCCGACGCCGGGCTCGCCGATGAGGACCGGATTGTTCTTGGTCCGTCGCGACAACACCTGAATGGTGCGGCGGATCTCCTCATCGCGGCCGATCACGGGGTCGAGCTTGCCGTCCCGGGCCACCTGGGTGAGGTCGCGGGCGTAGCGCTTCAGCGCATCATAGCCTTCCTCAGCCGAGGCGCTATCCGCGGTGCGCCCCTTGCGAAGCGACTCCGCGGCCGTCTCCAACCCGTTGGTCGTGACACCGGCCTCCTTCAGCGCCTCGGCAGCCTCGCCGCCCTCGGCGGCGAGGGCGATGAGCACGCGCTCAGTCGTGACGAAGGCGTCGCCGGCCGTCTTGGCTACTTCCTCCGCCTTGGCGAACACCCGGGCCGCATCCGCCGCCAGATAGAGCTGGCCCGTACCCCCTTCGACCTTCGGGAGCTTGCCCAGGGCGGCGCCCACCGCAGATTCCGCCGCGTCCGGCCGGCCGCCCGCGCTCTGGATCAAAGCGCGCGAGAGACCATCCTTTTCCTCGAGCAGGACCTGCAGGATGTGCAGCGGGGTCAGCTGCTGATGGCGCCGCGCAAGCGCCAAGCTTTGAGCGGATTGAACCGCCTGCTTCGCGCGGTCGGAGTAGAGATCGATGTTCATGGCCCCGCCTTCCGGAGTGACGCCCAGTACCGCAGGCCGAGCATCACAGGACCTGCATCGCCTCAGACCCTATCGGCCTGCAGAAGGTTCGCCTTGCGGCAGATCAACGGCGGGCCTCGCGCGCCTACGAAGACGCCGCCGTCGCCGAGATCCTCAGGCAGACCGGGGCTATGCCTATTTCCTGCAGGAATGGGGCAAGCACAGCTGGAACGTCGCCGAGAACTCGCCGATCGAAGCTTCCGACGCAAAGGAGGCGACGGTTCAGGCGCTCACCGAGCTGGACGCCAGCTTCTTCCGCGTGCGCTTCGACCGGCTCACCCCGACCGAGAAGCGCTACATTCGGGCGATGGCCGAGCTAGGGCCGGGCCCGCATCGGTCCGGCGATGTCGCCGACGTACTTGGCCGCAAGGTCGCCACCGTCGCGCCTCTCCGCAACGCCCTCATCGCCAAGGGCATGCTCTACAGCCCGGCGCACGGGGATACGGCATTCACCGTGCCGCTCTTCGACGGCTTCATGAAGCGGATCATGCCCCTCGCCTGAGCGAGTTCCCCTCCTCCGGCTCCGTATGGCTCTTCAGACTGGCGAAGCAGCAAGGCCGGTCGTCGACGAGGGTGAAGCGGTATCCGGCTTCGCCCAGGATTAGGCAGCGGCCGGATTTCGCCGCGTGTTCGACGCGGCCGGAGGTGTCCGCCGTCTCGCCCCTGGCGCGCGTGTCGGCGACGTCGAGCCGGCATCTCAGATATCGGCCCTCGGCGACCCTGATACCGCTATGCAGCAGCTGCGCGGTCGAGCTCGCTCGCCCGGCGTGCTCGACAATGTCACGCGCTCCGGCTCCGCGCTCGACCACCTGGCCCAAACCTTTCATCGTGGAATTCGCCGCGCAAAGCGGACCATCCGCAATCTCGGGCTGGCCAAGGGCATGCCAGGCCGCGTCACCAAGAGTTCCGCCAACGCCTTTCTCGGCGCCGCGTCGGCTCGGTGATCGGCGGTGGAGCGCTGACAACCGGTCATTCCGAGCGTCCCCGCCTAGGGGCTCGGCAAGCGCGCGGGCTGCAGTTTCCTTCATAGATCCCGCCTTGCACTGAAGGTTCGGCTAGCTATGCGGCGTGCTGCCCTATTATTAAACTGAGCCGCGCCGTCCTCCCTGCGCGTCGCCCGTAGGCTCGCGCCCTGGATCGATGGGCGCAGCCCCCGCTTCCGGATGATGGTGGAGGAAATGCCGTAACGTCTTGAGGAGTTCGGCGGCGTGATGCCGGTCGCCCTTGGCGAGCGCCGCGCGGAAATCGTCCACGATCAACTGCCGAATGGCTCCGGCGCCGCCGGGCCGATGCAGGAGGTCCCAGGCGATCTCGGTCGCCAAAATCTCGGCGACGCCCTCATGCTCCGCCACGGCTGCGACCTCGTCCGGGTCCAGCCCGCAGAGAGCGATACAATCTTCAAGTGAAATCATCGGCGGGCGTCCGGCTAGGCCTCGTAGAGCAAAGCTTGGTGCAGACAGCTCGCGCAAGTCGTACCGCCGCGGCGCCGCGACGCCGATAGGTAGTCGCCAGTTGCTTGATAGCCGACCTTGCCTGATCGCTGTAGCTCAGCCAGATCCGACGCTGCTCGTCGTGCATGGCGCGCTCCCTAGGTTGCTCCCTCACGATCCTATTGATCGGGCTTAGCGGCGGCGCGGCGTTGATTTGTGTCAGCTTGGCCAAGCAGCGCGGTCGCTAGAGTGTCGCAGGTGCGCGCTCGCTTGCCGACCGTCATGCGGCTGAGTTTCTCCTCGATGGCCCGCAGGGCGTCGGCGTCGATCGCCAAATGCATGTTACTGCCTGGCGCACGGAGGCGCCGGTTTCACGCCGCCGCTTTTTCGACGGCTTCATGAAACTGATCATGTCTGACCTGTGAGGCGGTCGAACTGCAGCTCCCCGTAGCGCCCAAGTCTACGCCATCTCAAGGCTGCTCGCCGTCGAAAGGTCGATCGACGCGGTCGACGACCGCGTCTTGAGAGGGCGCATTGAGCTGTTCGGCGAGCTCACGCTGCTGCTTCGCGAGCTCAAGCAGGCGAGCGCGGACCAACGCGGGCCCCTGCGCAGCCTCCAATTGCTCGGCGCCGTGCCGCAGCATCTCGATCAGCTGCATGAGCCGCCAAAGCTCTGACCTGGCTCTCCCCGCGACAGGTCCAGCCAGATGCATCAACAGCACAGCCTCCGATAGCACGCGCGGCCTGGCACAGACTTAGCCTAAGTCGGGCTCCGTTCTGATCAGGCAAAATCCTGAATCGGATTGATGCTGCGGCAGCGGCTGTGGGCCGCGACAACGCATGGCCGCAGCGGCCGAAGAGTCGTAGTTCTACCTACGCAATAGACCGGAATTTTTTCGGGTCGGCCTCGGTGAGAAGGTTTGCGAAACGGTGGATCGCTCGTGTTCGCAATACACCCCTTCCTGCTGTTGGTGCTGGCCGGTTTCGCGACCTTTATGATCGTGCTGCTGGTCGTGAGTTTGCGCTGCTGGACCTCCGATGTCCCACGCGCATCTACAGATCGGGCCGTTGCGCCGCCTGCGAGCCGAGATACGGGCGCGAAGAAGGCCGCCTGAGGTTCCCCGTCGGAGCAGCCACTGCGCGCCTTAATACGTGTTGGGGCGCGACGCGGGTGATTGTCGCCGGTCCTGGGCGGTTCGAGTTCGTGGATCAGGCCGCTGGGCGTGGCGATTGCAGCTCGCAGTCTCTATTGGCGGTTTGTCTTCTTCAGCGCGGCGGCCAGACCCTGCGCCAGGTTGCGAGCGTCTCCGTTGGCCCAGAAGTGCATGAAGAAGATCCGCGGCTCGTCGTTGAGCATGTGGTTGTGCAGGGCGGTAACCTCGATTCCAGCTGCGCGCAGGGCGCGGATGACCGGATTGACCTCGGCGGCGATCAGCACGAAGTCGCCGGTGATTGCCGCCTTGCCCCCGCCGGTCGGCTGGAAGTTGATCGCCGTCGCCACGCCCATCGGCGGCGGCACGGCCATGCCGTCCGAGGTGATCTGATCCTTGCGCGGGATGCTGTACTGTAGGACCCCGCCGTTGACCTTGCCTTTGGCGCCGAGCGCCTGATCGATCTCAGCTGTATCCAGTCCGATGTCAGCTGGCGGCGTGGGTGCGGGCGCGGCGGTGAATGGCGTGCCACTGGCCGACAATGCTCCGTGAAGCGCGGCTGCGAGCTTCACCGGATCGCCGTGGGCCTCGATATGCATGTACATCGTCGCTGGCTGCGATCGCAGCAGGTGGTTGTGCAGGGCTGTTACCATGAAGCCTGCCTCCTCCAGCCTGCTCATGACGGGAGCCACCTCGGCGTGTGTGAGGACGAGGTCGCCCATGACCATGGCCTGCTCACCCACGGGTTCGAACGCGACCCACGATCCCAAGGCGAAGCCGGCCTTGAGCGGGACGCCGTCCAGGGTGACCTTGAGGTCGGTGCGCGGCAGCGAGACTTTGTAGATCTCGCCTGGCTGCATCACGCCGCCCTTGCCGATAGCCCTGCCCACCGCGGCCCAGTCTGGCGCCGCCTGCGCAGGCGCCGAAAGCATCAGGGCCGCCGCCGCGGCGATCGGCGACAGAATGGACGGACGCGCTATCATCAGGGTCTCCGATCCGTGGCGGGTTCAATCGTGCTTGCCGGCCCGACGCGTTGCGGTGCTTCGGCGGCGAAGGGACCGCAGCTGCGCATCTGGTAGACGCCGCGCAGGAAGCCGCGCCGCTCATGGCCGATGTCGATCGCCGTCTGCAGACGGCGCTCGGCCGGCGCGGCGCCGCTGACCTCACGGACGACCGTGCGAAATGGGATCAGCGAATTAACGACGGCGCGGCCGCCGGCCTCGGCCACCTTGCCGACACGGCTTTCTTTGCGCTCCGCCTCAAACATCGGGTCAGGACCCAGCGCATCGTCCAGCCGTGCGATCTCGCTGTCGATATCGGTGCAGCTCCAGGAGGCCGCTAGGCTGTAGGGATCGTGCCGCGCCCGTTGCAGCGGCTCGGGAACGGCGCGGCCGAACAGCCCGACATCGCGGACCGGTTGCGTGATGATGTCAGTGGCCTTGTGTTCAGCGTCGCTCAACCGCGCGCCGATCGCCGGTTCGGGCGCGGGACGCCCCTCCGATGGCTGGGCGAAGGCGGGGGCCGCGAAGGCGAGGACGGCCGCGAGGGCCGGCGCGGGGCTCAGGGCGGCAAGAGCGATTTGTCTCATCGCGCGTTCTCCAACCCCCCAATCTGTGACGCCGCCCTGCCGCCAGCGCCTCAAGGTGCGCGGCTGAGCATTGCATCACCGGTCTCTGATGACCGTTCGAGCGGCCTCGCTCAGCGATCGACCGTGGCGACCAGCGCCTTGACGCCGAAGGGAAGCGTGACGCTGTCCACGCGAACGCCCTTGGGTTCGAACGGCGGCCGCCCGACGTGGGTCTTCAGGGCGTCGGCGGTGAAGATCGCGTGCGTCTGCGGCCCGGCGAACCGCCACCCCCGCATCGTGGAGGCGTCGGTGACGTACACGGCGAGTCGCCCGCCTGGCCTCAGGACGCGCCCGATCTCCTGCAGCACCGCGTCGCTCTCGCCCCAGAAGTAGGCTACGTTCACGGCCAGCACCCGGTCGGCCGAGGCGTCGGGCAACGGAAGCTGTTCGAAAGCCCCCAAACAGAGCTTCACTTGGTTGCGCCGGATGGCCTCGGCGTTGCGTCGCGAAGCCTCGGCGAGCATCGCTTCAGAATGGTCGACACCCCATATCTCGCCGCGGGTGACCCGGTCGGAGAGCGCGCGCACGCCCTCTCCAGGCCCGAAACCCAACTCCAGCACACGATCCTGCGGCTCGACACCCAACGCCTCGATAGCGAGGCGATAGGGCCGCCGATTGATCCGGCGCATCGCCGTCGCCGCAAGCGGCGCGAGCGGACCCGAGGGACGGCGCAGCTGGGCGCCGAGGACTTGCGCGATACCCATGGCGCGCAACATCAGCTGTGCGACCGCGGCTTGCCGTTCACGCGCGCCAGCAATACGCGGATTTCGCTTCGGCGTCCGGCGTCCCAAACGGGCCGATCTGGATGCGGCGGGGCGGCCAGGGCGCGCTGCAGGGCCTTGGCGGCGGCGGCGTACTGCCCCTGGCTCGCGAGAAAGTCCCCGTAGAAATAGTTGGCGTCCATGCTGTCGGGCGACAGGCTCACCGCCTCCGATAGGTACTTCTGCGCCTTTGCCTTGTCGCCGAAGCCGATCGGGAAACCGGGGACTCGGTAGTAGAGAACGCCGAGGCTTGTTGGCGCGCCCGCCTCAAGGGCTCTGGGGTCCAGCCGGTAGGCCGTTTCGAATAGCTGGCGGGCAGCCTTCGCATCGGATAGCGCGCTGAAGCCGCTCGACATCGCCGCCTCCTCGCTCTTGGCGATGCCGTTCCAGATCAAGGGCTCGGCGCGGCCGGGAAAGCGGGACGCGAGCGTGGAAGCGTCCTTCGCCAACGTCTGGATCTGCCGATGCTGCGCCTTCGGGTCGCTCACCTTGTACTTGATGCGCGCCCATTCGTGCTCGACTTGGTTGACGGCCGCATCCATCGCGGGATCGTTCGACGCGAAAGCCGGTGCGGCGGCCAGGGACAGGCTTGCCAGGCAGGCGGCGAACGCAAATGTATTTTTCCGGCCCATGAGTTCCGAGGTCTCCAACTGCCCCCGGCCTGAGACGACGCGGGCGTCAGATCACCTCAAACTCGCGACGCCGTTTGCGGCGTCGGCGGCGTGGCGTCGTCTCATGGGAAAGCACGGCCATTCCCAGGAGAGACGCATGCGCAAGACCCTGATCCCATTCGCCGCCAGCACAGCTCTGCTGGCCGCGGCGTCGGGCGCCTTGGCGGCGCAGACCGCCCATGTGGACCTCGTTGGTTTGGGTGGAAAGCAGGTCGGGGCGGCGACGCTCACCGAAGCGCCGAACGGCGTGCTGATGCGCGTCGAGGCGAAGGGTCTGCCGCCCGGCTGGCACGGGCTGCATTTCCATGAGACGGGCGATTGCTCGAAGCCGGACTTCAGCTCGGCCGGCGCGCACATTCACGCCATGCCAGCGCATGTGCATGGCCTGCTCAATCCCGCTGCGAACGAGGCGGGCGACCTGCCCAACCTGTTCGTGTCCGCCGACGGTGCGGGCCAGGCGGAGTTCTTCACGGCACAGGTCTCCCTGACGGGTCAGGGGGCGCGCGCCAAGCTGCTGGACGCCGATGGCGCCGCGCTGGTTGTCCACGCCAGTGCCGACGACCACCAGAGCCAGCCGATCGGCGGGGCTGGCGGCCGCATCGCCTGCGGAGTCATTCGGTGAGGTGGACGAGCTTGCGCTGCGCGGCGGCCTTCGCTGTCGCGATCCTGGCGCTCAGCGCCGCCAGCGGGCGTTCCGCGGCGGCGCCGCTGTCCCTGCAGGTCAAGGATCTCAACGGGAGAAGCCTGAGCATCCCCGGCGGCTTGCCGGCCGACCGCACCTTGCTGCTTGTCGGGTTTCGTCACGCTGACCGCACGGCTCTCGATGGGTGGCGGAAGGGACTTGGGCTCTTAGCGTCGGACCCGGCTTGGCTGGAGACGCCGATTATCGGCGTCGGCAACGGCATGATCCAAGCCATGATCCTGGAGGGCATGCGACGCGGCGCCGACACCCCGCAAGCCCGCGCGCATCTGGCACCCGCCTTCGCGCCCGCCAAGGAGGTGGCCGTCGCCCTCGGTCTGGATCCGAGCCGCCCCGCGGCCGTGGTCGTAGATCGCGCCGGCCGCGTCCTCGCCCGGGCGAGCGGCGACTTCGATCCCGCGCAGGCACGCGTCCTGCTGGGCGCCCTTCACTAGTCCGGCCAGCCCTTGCGCTCATCCCTCGGCGAACAGCTGAGCGGCGCGTCGATCGCCTGGGGCCAGCGCTCTGTCCACAAGTGCGGGGAACAGCGCGTTCAGCCGCACATAGATCGCCTCGGGAAAGCCGATCTCGACGTTGCTGCGTCGCGCGACGACCGCCCGGACGATGCGCTCGGCCGTGCGGTCAGGATCATCCATGGTCATACTGGTCGCCCGGGCCAGCGCCTGTACGCGTTCCGAGTTGAACGCCGTACGCACGGCTCGAGGCGATATGTGAGTCACCGCCACACCCGAGCCCGCAAGTTCCCGGCGAAGCGCGTCGCTGAAGCCGCGCAATCCGGCCTTGGAACTGGAATAGGTCGCGAAATGGGCGAAGCTGATCGATCCCAGGATCGATCCAATGTTGACGATCTGGCCGTCACTGCGAGCCCGCATCGCGGGCAGGACCGCCTGGGTGAGGCGGATCGGCGCCAGCAGGTTGACGGCGAAGGTGCGCGCGAGGTGTTCGGGAGCCTCGCCCTGGACCGGGCCGCAATACTGCACCCCCGCCAGATTGATCAGCACGTCGCAGTCCGCCCCGGCGAGCGACACGGCGGCTTGTTCGATGCCTGACGCCGACGCCAGGTCGCAGGCGATGTAGTGCGCTCCCGAGGCCGGCGGCACACGATCGAGGACGATGATCTCCGCTCCGCTCCGCGCCAGCCTCTGGGCGATGCGCTGACCGAGGTCGCCCGATCCGCCGGTGATCGCAATGCGTTGGCCTTCAGTTCGCATGGGCGAGACCTTGTTCGTGCGGAATGCTGCGGAACAGATCGGCGAACAGCCGATAGATCTGGCGGGCCATATCGATGATGTCGGCCTGATCGTCCGGATCTTGGATTTGCTCGGTAAGCTGCGTGAAGTGCTGCAGGTGTTCCTGGTCGAGCTCGCCATGCGAGCTTAGGTAGGTGAAGCACTCGGGCCCCAGACCGAGCGAGGCCGCCAGCCCGGCGGCGCCCCGCGAGGCGATCGCGGCCGAGGTGTCCTCCAGCACGAAGATCATGCCGAACAGCGCCAGCGGATTACCCTGGCCGACTGCGCGATAGGCATGGCGGACCATGGCCGAAGTCGCCGCATTGGGCGCGCTGACCGCGACGTTGGATGCGTGGCCGCCGGACGCGGCGATGTCGTGAAGGATCCAGGCCTCATGGCCCATCTCCTCCTCGATATAGGTGTCGAGCGCCGCTGCGAGACCCGAGTACCCGGGCTTCATCCGGCTTCTCGCCAGTCTCATCAGCGGCACGGTGTGCCGGACATGGTGATAGGCTTGCGCCAAATAGGCGATGTAGGCCTCCCGGTTGATGCGTCCGTGGAGGCCGTCGACGATCTGGGGGACACAGAACAGCGCCTGGCGTTCCACTTCGGTGGCTTGGCGCAGTCGAAGGAAGAAGCTCATCGGGCGTCCTCGGCCTGAAGATCGATGAAGTCGCGGTGCGCCGCGTGCAGCGCCTCGCGGCGCAGCCGGCCGTTTGCGGTCAGCTCGCCGCGCGCGGCGTCGAACGGCGGCGAGCGCCGCCACCTGACGACATGGGCGTAGGCAGGCAGGCTGGCGTTGGCGCGGGCGACGGCGCGGGCAACCTCGGCGTCGGACACCTGCGGGGTGGTTGTCGTCAGGACGGCGCAAAGCTCCGCGGCGCCGTCGCCGAAGACGGCGGCCTGGCCGATCTCTGGCTGCGCCTGCAGCTCGCTTTCGACCCACTCGGGAGCGACGTTGCGGCCCAGGTCGGTGATGATCAGATTCGATTTGCGGCCGCGGATCTCGACGAAGCCCTCGAGGTCGACGGCGCCGAGATCGCCCGTCGGCAGAACGCCCTGTTGCGGGGGCCCGCCGACGTAGCCGAGAAAGCTGTCGCCATGAACGATGAGCTCGCCATCGCTCGCGACGGTGATCCGCTGATGCGGCAACGCGCGGCCGGCCGTGCCAACCTTATCGCCAGTCGGGGTGTTCAGCGTGACGACCGAGGCGCACTCGCTCAGCCCGTAACCCTCGTAGGCGGGGAGACCCGCGCCCCGCGCCGCCGCGATCAGCTGTGGCGAAATCCGCGCCCCGCCGACCGCGACGAACCGCAGCGATGGCAGGCGACGGCCCTGGGCGACAAGGCACGCCGTGAGCGCGCGCAGCATCTCCGGGGCGAGAATGAGACTGGTCACCCCGTGGCGTTCCACGAGATCGGCGAGGCGCGCCGGATCCGGCCGTAGTCCGGCGCTGTAGCCGAGACTGTCCAGGCCAGGCGCATGGTGGCGGCCCCCGGCGAGGATCGAGACGTAGAGGCCCGCGACGTTCTCCAGCAGCACGCCCAGCGGCAGAACCGCCATGTGAACGCCTGCGAGATCGCGCCCCAGCGACTCGACGACGGAGCTGGCGACGGTCTCCATCTGCTCCAGCGAAAGGCACACTCCCTTCGGCTTGCCCGTGGAACCGGAGGTGTAGGTGATCTTTGCGGTCCTGGCGTGGATCGGACGCGACGCCGACGCCGCCGGCGCCGCCAGGAGCCGTGCGCCGGCGATGCTGAGCGTCGGCTTATCGTTGGCGGTTGCGGGCAGCAGGACCGTCGTCGCGCCGCAATCTGCGACCGCATGGGCGAGCTGAGCGCGGGTGAAAAAGGGCGGCAGGGTCACGCTGGGCCGGCCGAGCGCGATCAAGGCGAGGTCGGCGATCGCCAGGGCGGTGCTGTTGTCCAGCGCGAGCGCCACCGGCGCGCCTTCTGGCCGCTCGCGCAACGCGGCGGCCAAAGCGTGCTGTGCTGAAGCGACTTCGCGGGCCAGATCGCCCCAGCTCAGCATCGACGCGCCATCGGAGAGCGCGATCTCGTCGGGACGGCAAGTCGCGAACTCCGCGATCGCGGCGAGAACGGCGCTCACGCGGGTTGCTCCGGGGCGTCGATCGCCGGCGTCGGCGTTCGGTGGGGCCTTGGCCGCTGACGCCCGCAGGGTCCTGGCGCGGGCGCGATTTCGCCGGCGAAGACGCGCGGGCCGGCTTCATAGTACGTGCCCCAGCTCGCCGCCTCCGCGCCCAGGCGCTCGGCGTCGGCGTCGGCCATGGGGCGCAGGCCGAAGCCGGTATGGCGCAACAGCCGCGCAAGTTCCGGCCGCACGGTCGCCACGGCGTAGCGGCGCCGCTGGGCGAACAGCCATCTCGCCATAGCGTCGAACAGCAAGATCGCGTTGCTGACGCTGGCTGCTGCGAAACCGCCGATCTCGACGATTGCAGCGCGCTCCACCGGCCGCTCGAAGGCGGCGGCCACCGCCTGCTCGACCGCATCTTCGAGATAGCGCTCGAGAAACAGCGGCGCTTGCTCGGCGAACCGCACGCCGGCGGCGGCGGCGATGCGCCCCTGCGGGTCGAAGACGGCCGCGATCGTTGGATAACAGGTGCTGGCGCGCGCGCCGAAGGTGGAGCGGAACCGGTCTGCGATGAAGCGCTCCGCCTCGTGGCGTGCGCCGTCGCCATGACCGATCAGCACCAGCTTGGCGGATCCATGGCCGGTGCCGTCGTCGACCATCGGTTCGAACTCACTCAACGGCTCACGCAATGGGCTTCTCCGGTCCGGGCTCCCCGACCTTGTGACGACGCGGGTCCGAAATCGCCTCAACCGCGGCTTTGCATTTTTGACGCCGCGCGTTGCACAGCCTCTGCGAATGACCGATGTGTCTGGACAGTGATGGCGAAGAGGGACGCGCCGCCGCCGATGGACCAACTCCAGACGCTCCTGGCGGCCTATCTGCGCAAACGGCAGGATCTCGTGCGCTTCTTCACGGCGCGCACCAGGTCCTCCGCCGCGGCGGAGGACCTGGTCCAGGACATCTATCTCAAGCTCAAGACCCGCGAAGCGCCGGCGGACCTGCAGAATCCCGAGGCCTATCTCTATCGGTTGGGCACCAACCTGATGCTCGACCGGCTCAAGGAGCGACGCCGCCGACAGCAGCGGGAGACCTCCTGGGTGCGAGAGAGCACCGGGGTCGGTGACGATGCGGAGCCGGTCGCCGACGAGACGCCGGCCGACGAGGCTCTGGCCTCGCGGCAGCGGTTGGCGCGTCTTGTCGGCGCTTTGGATCGACTGCCGGCGAAGACCAAACAGGCGTTTAAGCTGCACAAATTCGAGGGCCTCAGCCACAAGGAGGTGGCGGCGCAGATGGGCGTCTCCAGAAGCGCGGTGGAGAAATACCTGATGGCCGCGCTCAGAACGCTCGCCGCGGAGCTGGACGAATGAGCCGAACTCTTGCGGCGGACGGGCTTGGGCGTCGTCTATGATCGATAACCAGGCCTGCTTCGCATGAGCACCTCGCCGCTTGATCCCGCCGTCCTCCCCGCCCTGCGCGACCAGGCGGCCGATTGGCATGTCCGCCTCGCCTCCGATGTGGCGAGCGAGGGCGACTGGCTGGAATTCGAGCGGTGGCTGGCCGTGGCGCCGGAACATCTGCGCGCCTTCGAGGCCGTGGAGGCGCTCTGGCTTGAGCTGGACGCGGCGGAGCCCGGCCGGGAGAGGCCGATCGCGGGGGCTCCGCGCCGGCCGCGTCTACCTGCGCGATCCCGCGTCTGGCTGCCGATCGCGGCTGCGGCGGCGCTTGTGCTTGCCGTCGGTGTCGCCGTGCGCCCGCTCGGCCCACGAACCCAGGTCTACGAGACCGCGCGCGGCGAGCGCCAGACCGTGCGGCTTGCCGACGGCAGTCAGCTGACGCTGAACGGAGCCACGCGCATCCGCGTCCGGCTCGGGCGTCGGGAGCGTGACGTCGAGCTTGCCCGGGGCGAGGCGGTGTTCGACGTCGCCAAGGACGCCTCGCGTCCGTTCGTGATCGCTCTGGGCGATCGTCAGGTGCGCGTGGTCGGCACGGAGTTCGACATTCTGCGGCACGAGCGCGGCGTCGTCGTGACCGTGAGGCGCGGCGTCGTCGAGGTGCGTCCTGGCGCGGCTGCGGCGGGCGGCAAGGTCTCACGGATCAGCGCCGGCTGGCGGCTCGCGCATCGCGAGGGCGAGCGGGCGGACATCGTCGGACCGGCCGATCCGGACGCGGCGTTCGCCTGGACCCAAGGCCGGTTGATCTTCCGCGAAGCGCGGCTGGCGGATGTCGTGCAGGTCCTCAATCGCTATGTGCAGACGCCGTTGGTCGTCGATGATGACGCCCAGTCGATTCCGGTGACGGCGGTCATCGCGCTGGATCAGGAGGATGTTATGGTCCGGCAGCTGACCGAGTTCCTCCCCATCGAGGCTCGCCGCCAGGGCGGCGAGCTGCGCCTCGCCCGGCGATAGGCCGCCTCCTGCGCCGCGCCTCACCCGCCGCTCTGCTCGTCGTGGCCGTCGTCATCTGGGCGGGACGCGCCGCGGCGGCCGAGCGACTGTTCGACGTTCCGCGGCAGAGCCGTCGGGACGCCGTGATCGCCCTCGCCCAACAGGCCGGGCTGTCGCTGGGCTTCGCCCCCGACGCGCGCTGCGAGGGCCTCGCCGGCGTGCGTGGTCGCATGAGCGTCGATACGGCCGTGCAGCGCCTGCTCGAAGGTTCGGGCTGTATCGCCCGCCGGCTGGACGCCCGCTCGCTGGTCGTCCAGAGCGCCACGCCGCGATCACCGCCGCCGTCCACGGCCCCGCCGCAGCTGGCGCGTCCCCTCGCCTCCCCGGTGCAGCTCGCCGAGATCGTGGTCACCGCGGAAAAGCGCGAGGCGCTACTTTCATCGTCGTCGTCGGGACTGACGGCGGTATCCGGCGACGCGCTCGCGGTGCAGGGCCTCGGCGATGCGCAGGATCTGGCGCTGCTCGCCGCCGGCGTGATGGTCACCAATCTCGGGCCGGGCCGCAACAAGGTGCTCTTGCGCGGGCTCTCCGACGGGCCGCTCACCGGGCATACGCAATCGACCGTCGGCATCTACCTGGGCGAGATGCGGCTGACCTACAATGCCCCTGATCCGGACCTGCCGTTGATCGATCTCGACCGCGTGGAGGTTCTTCGTGGCCCGCAGGGTTCGCTCTACGGATCAGGGTCGATCGCCGGCGTCCTGCACATCGTCCCCACCCCGCCAGAGCTGGACGCCCGCTCCGGGCGCGTGGCTGTGGCGCTGGCCGCGACTGCGCACGGCCGGCCCTCGGCCGAGGGGGACGTCGTGCTCAACCAACCTGTGCTCAACGGCGATGCGGCGTTGCGTCTGGTGGCCTGGTGGCAGCAAAGCGGCGGTTACATCGACATCCCGACACAGGGCCGGCGGGACGTCGACCGTACTCGACGCAGCGGCGTTCGCATCACCGGCCGCTGGCGCGCGACCGAGAGTCTCGAGCTGGAGTCCGCGATCGTCCATCAGGGGATCTCCACGCGCGACGCCCATTACGCCGAGCCGGCGATTGGCCCCCTCGCCCGCTCGACCGCCGCTGCGGAGCCGCACGACAACGACTTCACCGCCTTGACGCTCACCGCGCGCTGGTCGCCCACGTGGGGACGGCTCACCTCCACCCTGAGCGTGCTCGACCATGATGTGGGCAACAGCTACGACGCCGCTCTGGCCCCGCCCAACCTGTTCGTTGCCAACGCGCGCCCAACGGTGTTCACCGACGAGAACGAGATCCGCGGCCTGGTCGTGGAATCGCGCTTCAGTTCCTATGGCGCCGGGCGGACCCAATGGACCGTCGGTCTCTTCAACGCCCTTGGCGAACAGCGCCTTGACGGCGAACTGTTGACGTCGCCCGGTGGCGGCGGCTACCGCGAACGCCGCAAGGACAGGCTGGTCGAGGCTGCGATCTTCGGCGAGGTCTCCTACGATCTGAACGAACGGCTGACCGTCACCACCGGGGGCCGGCTCTTCGCATCCAGCCTCAGGACGTCCTCCCGCGTCCAGTTGGACGCGGACACCCGGCCGTTCGCCGGCAAGACCAACTATGACGGCTTCGCCCCCAAGCTCCGCGTCGCCTATCGGCCCCTCCGGGGGGTGGCGCTCTACGCCAGCGCTTCAGAGGGTTACCGGACGGCGGGGTTCAACACCGCAGGTCCGCTCAGCCAGGCCTTCGGCGTCGGGTCGAACGCCGCCCAGCCGGCGAGGCGCTATGGCGGCGACGAGCTTTGGAGTCTTGAGATCGGCGCCCGCTGGCGTTCGCCCGACGGTCGCCTCGATGTGCGCACGGCGCTGAGCCAGGCGCGCTGGCGCAACGTGCAGGCCGACTTGCTGCTGCCCTCGGGTCTTCCGTTCACCGCGAATCTCGGCGAGGCGTCGAGCCGGACCTTCGAGCTGGAGGCGACCTTTCGCACACGCGCCTTGCGCGTAAGTGGAAACCTGGTCGCCCAGGAATCCGAACTGACCCGCCGCGCAGCCGGATTCCCAGCTGGCGCTGAAGAAGCGCTCTCCATCGCGCCCGAGCGAATGTTCGGCCTGAGTTTCGCGTATGACCTTCCGCCGAAGCAGGGCTGGCAGGCGCAGCTTGACGGTAGCTTCGCCTATATCGGCCGTTCGCGCCTAGCGGTTTTCTCGACGGGCGCCTCGCGGATGGGGGGCTACAGCGACGCACGGCTGGGAGCGAATGTCAGTTCCGGCCCGATGCGCTTGGGCCTGAGCATAGAGAACCTGCTGGATTCCCGGGGCGACACGTTGGCCTTCGGCAATCCGTTCTCGCTGCGCCTTGCACGCCAGACCACGCCTCAGCGGCCGCGCACGATCCGTCTCAGGCTTGAACGAAGTTTCTGAGAAGGCCCCCAAAGTGAGCTTCGAGTGGTCAGGTCCGCAGCGACAATCTAACCTCATCTAACCGCCGCCGCAGGTCGGTTCTCGGACGGAGAGTTCTGATGCGCGCGGCCGCCTTCAGCACGCGATCCTACGACCGGCGATCCTCGACGCCGCGAACGCCGTGGCGCATCACGATCTCCAGTTTTCGAGAGCCGGCTGTCCGCCGCGCCGTCCCCCTCAGCGCGGCGACGGCGTCTTGGCGCGCCTGAGGCTGCGTGAGTACGCGTCAATGTCGCGTAGCTCGTCCAAGCTGACCCCGGCTGGCGGCATCTTCACATGCCCCTGATGCAGCTGTTCCAGACGTCGGGCGTAGCTGATGGCGTTGTTGTCGATGCGAATGTCACGGAATGCGGGCGCGCCCTGCCAGGCGCTGTCCTCGGTGAGCCCCATCCCATGGCAGTCGGCGCAGTAGCGTCTGGCGATCGTCTCGCCGCGCAGGGCGGACGCGACGCTCTTGCCGCTCGCGGGCACCGCGCAAGCTTCGCCTCCAGCCAAACTGACGCATAGCAAAGCAACGCCCATGGCCAAAAGGTTCTGGCAAGTCCTGGGGGCGCGTCGGCGCATGACGATGTGGTCTCCGGTCCGCAACCAAGCAGAGCCTGGTCCCGCGCCAGTTTCCTTGAGGTGGCTCAACCGGGCAAGCTGGCTCTAAACGGTTTCCACTTGGTGGGATGGTCGTGTGGCTCATCGCCCCCGCCAGGCCGCGGTCCGCCGTTGAGGCCGCCCTTGCGAGCGCCTCTCGGCCGCGCTGCGGAGCTGAGTTGTTTTCGCTCAATGCGTCGCCCGAGCGGCCGGATATCCTGTTCCATCGAGGAGAAGTCGATGTCTGGCAGGTTGTCTCTCGCCGAGCCGCTGCGCCTTGGACGGCGCATCAGAGTTCATCGCCGAGCGCTCTTGGGCATTGGAGGGAGCCTCGTCGTCGCCGGACTGGCCAGTGTCGCCTTTCCCTACGGCGCGACCCTTGTGATCGGCGCAGCGGCGGCTTGGCTGCTCTGGTTGGTGGGCGCCGTCATGGTCGGCGTCACCCTGCTTCTCGGTGTCCGAAGATCGCTCTGGATCTCGCTGCTGGCCTGCTCCGTCGCCATTGCTGCAGGCGCGTACATGCTTGTCCACCCTATCGTCGGGGCGGCTGCGGTCGCGGTCTTGTTGGCGGCCGTCCTGATCTGTGACGGCGCCTTCGAGCTGGCGCTCGCTTGCGATCTGCGGCCGCTGCGGGCGTGGCGCTGGCTGATCGCCTCGGCGGCGGCCAGCATGTTCGCGGGGGTCGCTCTCCTGAGGATCGGCGACTCGCCTACCGCCCTGGCCAGGATTTTGGGACCGGCCTTGGCCACCAGCGGCGCCGCCGTTCTGGCGATCGCTTCGGCACGCCGCGGCAAAGGACGCTATTCCGCCATGCGGCGGAGATCGCGCGCCGACGTCTGGGAGGGCGCTTCGCCGAGAACGCCCTCCACATAGACCGTCTTGACGATCACGTAAGCGACCAGGGCGAGCGGTGTGGCGAAAGCGACGCCCAGCGGACCGAGCAAGACGCCCATGGCGAGCACAGCGAACAAGCCCAGCGCCATTGGAAGCTGCGCAAGCTGGCGAAGGATCAGCGGCGTGATCACATTGGCCTCGAGCTGCGCTGCGCCGAGATAGACGGCGAGCGCCCAGAAGAAGGTCTCGGGTCCTTCCGACAGGCTCACCAGCAGGCCTGGAACCGCCGCGGCCATCGGTCCGATCACGGGGATGAACTGGCCAAGGCCCGCGATCACGCCCAGCGCCGCCGCCGACGGGACGCCCGCCAGCGCCAGACCCAGGCCGGCGGTGAATCCAACCAGGAGCATGGAAATCAGCTGGCCCAGCAGCCATCGCTTCAGCGCCAAGAATGTCGCGCCGAGAAGGTCGCGGGCTCGCGCGCGCGCCTCGCGCGGCAGCAGCAGCAAGGCGCCTTCGATGTAGGATCTTGGATGGAAGGCGAGGTACAGCCCGGCGAAGAGGACGATGACGGTTCCAGCCAAGGCGCTCGCCACTTGAGCGGCGAGCCGCGGCCCCATCGCCAGCAGCCAGCCGCCGCCATTCAACTCGCGAAGCTGACCAAGCAGGGTCTCGCCGGCCACGCTCTGACTTAGCCGCGCTTGAAACGCGCCCCACGCGCGCGGAAGAAGTCTCGACAGGGCGGCGAACTGCGCCTCGGCCTCGCGCCCGAACACCCACACGGTCAAGCCGAAGCTGGCGGCGACGATCAGGACCGCCATGGCGAGCGCGGCGGGGCGAGGAAGGCGGCCATAGCGTTGCAGCGGTTCGGAGAGCGCCTGAAGGAGCACGGCCGCCAGGACGGCGCCGAAGGCCATCAGGATCACGTCGGCCAGGCGGGCGAGGATGATCCCCGCGACGATCAGAGCCGCCGCGAGCAGGATCAGTTGTTCGTTGCGCCGACGCGGCGGCGGATCCTGATAGCTCGTCAGCATGCGCCAGAGTTTGTCGCTTCGGCGCTTCGCCGCCTTGAGCGCGATCAAGGCGCGGCGTGACTTCGATCAAAGCGCTCTGGCTGCGGCCTGCCACCCTGCACGTTCAGCCGGGAGCCCGCCATGAGCTTCAACGACATCCTCCTACAACTCGACACCTTTCCCGAGCCCACCCGCATGCAGGGCCTCGACCGGGCGATCGAACTGGCCAAATTAGCGAAGGGACGGATCACCGCCGTGGCGACCGCCGTTGACCTGCCGCTCCCGAGCAACCGTCTCGCGGACTTCCTCATCGGTCTGAGCAAGCTTGAAAAGGAAGTCGAGAAAGAGAGCTTTTGCGCCGGCCGCCGGTTGATCGACCACTTCACGACAGTCGCGAAGCAGGCCGATGTTTTTGCCGCCGCCGAGGTCTCCCGGTGTTCGCTGTACCTGATCCCGGAGATGATCGCCAAACGCGCGAGGACGCACGACATCTGTCTCGTTCCACTAGCCGGCGGCCTGGATGGGCAGACCGAGATCGCCATGGCGGCGATGTTCGGCGGGCATGCCCTCGCGGATACGGACAGCGTCCTGCGACAGGAAGTCGACGGCGGCTTCGAGGCCGGTCTGGTCACTGACTTCGATCAGCGGCGCGCCGCCGATCGGACCGCGCGAGACGACCGCAGAGTTGACAGGCGCCGGCCGTGGCGCGAACAGCAATCCGAGCGCCAGGGCGACCAAGTCGAGTGCGACGCCGCCGATCAGCCAGCGCGCCCATCGTATTCGATATTGAGCCGGTCCCGTCATCGCTATTCCCGCGTCTTCAGCACCGCCACGCGCTGCGCTCCTGCGCAAGCACGAGGAGACCGCCGTGCGTGGCTGAGACGCCCCCGGACGGCCGATGGCGGCCGTCGCTGCGGTCCCCGGGCGGTGAATTGAATGCTCGGCATGCGGCTCCTCGCGCCTCGCCAGCCGCTCGCGCCGATGCAATGCGACGATCCTGATCCAGGAGCGGGTGAGGTTCGGTTGCGGGTTCGGGCGTGCGGCGTTTGCCGTACGGATCTTCACCTCGTCGATGGCGAATTGCCGCCGTCGCGGGCAAATGTGATCCCCGGCCATCAGATCGTGGGCGTGGTCGATGCGCTGGGGCCGAACGTCGTCGATCTGGCGCTGGGTGAGCGCCTCGGCGTCCCCTGGCTGGGCGGCTCCTGCGGCGTCTGTCGCTTTTGCCGCCAAGGCCGCGAAAACTTGTGCGATAGGCCGACCTTCACCGGATGGACGCGCGATGGCGGATTTGCCGATACGGTGATCGCGCGCGCCGAGTTCTGCATCCGCCTTCCGGAGGATCTTTCCGATATCGAGGCGGCGCCTCTGCTCTGTGCAGGGCTGATCGGGTTTAGGGCCTGGCGCATGACCGGGGAGGCCCAGCCGGGCTTAAATCTGGGTCTCTATGGCTTTGGCGCGGCGGCCCACCTCCTGGCGCAACTTGCGCGCCATCACGGCCAGCAGGTTCACGCCTTCACGCGGCCCGGGGATATTGCGGCGCAGGCGCTTGCGCGCCAGCTTGGCTGTACGTGGGCGGGCGGTTCGGACGAGCGGCCCTCGCAGCCGCTCGACGCGGCGATCATTTTCGCCCCCGACGGCGCCCTTGTGCCGCGGGCGCTCGAGGCGGTCGTCAAGGGCGGGGTTGTCGTGTGCGGCGGCATTCACATGAGCGACATTCCCAGCTTTTCCTACGATCTGCTCTGGGGCGAACGCAGACTGGTGTCCGTCGCCAACCTGACCCGGCAAGACGCACTCGACTACTTCCCCCTCGCCGCCGCGGCGGGCGTGCGGAGTCAAGTTGCGGTCTACCCGCTGTTGCAGGCGAACCAAGCCCTGCTGGATCTCCGGCAGGGCGCCTTCACGGGCGCCGCCGTGCTCCTGCCCTGAGGTCGAGTGGCTCAGACCTCAGTCAATTTCTTCCGACCGCTCGAAATATTGCGCGCATATGGTCACGGATGAGAGGCCGAGTTTCGGCCAGCAACTCGCTCTGCGGCTATCGTGTCTGAAAGAAATCGTTGCGGAAGCTGCACGCGCCGCTCGATCCATCAGAGTTGGGAGCGCTAGAGCCTCGGCTCGCCATCGGCCCGCCGACCCCATTGAGTGCGGGCCAGGCGAGGGAACGGCGACAGCTTAGGCAGACCTGCCCCGACGCCCCTTCCTGAAGGGTTGGTCCGAGCCGCGCCGGAAATCCGATCCACGCGTGCGGATGGCAGAGGACGCCGCTCGGCGGCGCCCCCAACATGGTCTAGCCGCCAATCGACAGGTGATCTTCCACCTGCTGGACGCCCGGCGTGGACCAGGCGGCGCGTTCGATGATGTCGCGCTCGAACCAGGCGCGGATCCGCCCGTCCAGCTTCACTTTGCCGCCTTCGACGGAGATCGAAACCCGATCAGCTTCCACGTTGGCTTGCCGTTCCAGCGCCTGCTCGATGCGCCGTTTGATGTCGGTCGCGCGGACTTGCAGCTTCACCGTGATCAGGTTGATGATCCCGCGCACGCCGGGCAGCCGCCGCGCGCCCATTTCGGCGCCGCTTCGCTGATAAGCCCATTCGACCTCGCCGGTGAGGGTCACCAGTCCGTCGTCGACCTTCACCTTGATCTTCTCTTTCGGCAGCGTGACGTCCCAGTCGATGAGATTGGCGACCCGGTCGGCGATCGAATCGTCGCTCTGGATGTCCGCTTGGCGTCGCACCGCCAGATCGTCGACATAGCCGCGCACGCCCTTGATGCGCTTCACCGCCGCTTCGACCATGATCTTCTGAGCGAAGGTGCCCACGTGACCGGCCAGACGGGCGATGCCGTGTTCGACGCTGACGCCGATGCCGGCGGCCTAGATGCTCGGCTGGAATTGCAGCTCGTCTTCAACGAGCTTTTTGATCAGCTTGTCATCCATGATGGAATCCTCATGGAATCCTCGCGGCCCTGTTGGCCACAGCGGATGATTGCGGCGCGGCGTCGAAGCGCCTTGCGCTAGATCAATCACCCTTCAGCCTCGTGGCGCTCTCGCCCGGCCCCGCTTGACCCGCGTCAAGGCGCAGCGTGGGGCGGCTCGGTGAAGATCGCTCAGCGGATGGATGCGAGAGGACATTTGGTGAACGCTGTCGAGCGCGCCCCGCCCAAGGCCTCGGGGTGGCTTCACGCCGCCTGGACGCAGGTGTTTCGCCCATTGCTGGCGATCGCGTTCTTCGCCACGGCCGGCTGGTTCCTCTGGCGCCAGCTGGAGCATCTCTCATGGCGCGCCTTCCTGGGCGCGCTAACGCAGACCCGCCCGCAAGCGATCTTCGGCAGCATCCTGCTGACGATCGGCAGCTACGCCTGCCTGGCGGCGACCGAGACCGTCGCGCTACGCGCGCTGGGGCACAGGTTGAGTTACCTGAACGCCGCGCGCGTGGCCGTTCCGGCCTACGCGCTCACCAACAGCGCCGGATTCAGCCCCGCGACCGGCACCCTGTTTCGCGTCCAGATGTATCGCAGCTTCGGGCTGGACGCCCGCGCCAGCGCCGTTGTGGCGATGTTGGCCGGCGCCGCCGTGAGCCTGAGCGGCGTCGTCACGGCTGGGCTGGTCATGTTGGCCGATCCGTTGGGTCTTGGGCGAACGCTGCACCAGCCGGCCGGCCACGTGGTCCTCGCGGGCGTGACGCTGACGCTGCCGGCGCTGCTTTGGTTCTGCGCCTTCACGCGCTGGTCCCCCCAATGGTTGGGCGGCGGCCGGCCGCACGGTGGCGCGCGCGTCCGCATCCTGGGCCTTGGCGCGGGCGTCGGTGACTGGCTCTTTTCCAGCGCCGCCCTCTACATTCTCCTTCCGGATCACAGCCTGGCGGTGCTGCCCGCCTTCCTCTGCGCCTATATTGTCGGCGCGTTGCTCAGCGCTGCGACGGGCGTGCCCGGCGGAATCGGCGTGTTCGAGGCCATTGTGCTAGCCTTGACTGCATTGCTGGGGCAACTGCACGAAACTACGGCGGCGCTGCTTCTTACCGCTGCATCTACAGCTTTGGCCCCCTCGGAATTTGGGGCGTGGTCAGCCTGGTCCGGGCCGTGCGCCGCCGCGGGCGCGATCGAGCCGAGACCCAGCCGACAGCCCGAAAGCCGTCGACGCCATACTGGTCGCGCCCGTTGGCGGAGCTTTTCGCCGAGCTGGGGACCTCGGTCGACGGGCTTGGCGCCGCCGAAGCCGAGCGGCGGCTGCACGAGGTCGGCCCCAACGTGGTGCGCGGCCATCAGGCCACCTCGGCTATGCGCTTGCTGCTCCGGCAGTTTCAAAGTCCACTGGTCCTGATCCTGATCTTCGCAGGCGTGGTCGCCGGGGCGCTGCAAAACTGGCTCGAGGCGGCGATCATCGTCGCCATGGTGCTGGGCAGCACGCTGTTGGGCTATGTGCAGGAGCATCGCGCCTCCCACGCGGTGGAACGTCTGCGTCGGCGTCTCACGCTAAAGACGCTCGTGCGTCGCGCAGGGCGTGCGCAGGAGATCGCGCTCGACGAGGTGGCCCCTGGCGACGTCGTGCTGCTGAGCGCTGGGGCCATCGTGCCCGCCGATGCGGTTCTGTCTGCGGCCACGAACCTGCTCGTCACGGAGGCGGCGCTGACGGGGGAATCCTTCCCGGTCGAGAAACGCCCCGGCGAAGTGGCCAGCGCGGCGAGCGCCGCCGAGCGCCTCAACTGCGTGTTCGCAGGCTCGTCGGTGCGCAGCGGCGCCGGCGAGGCGCGCTGGTCGTCGCCACCGGCCGTGACACCGAGTTCGGGCTGATCGCCCAGCAGCTGCTTCACCGCCCGGAACGCCGCGGGCGAAGTCGTTCTCGATCGGCAGGATATCCGGCAGGTGACTGGGCTTGTCCGGCGGGCGGTGCAGCACCAGGACGACCGCGGCCGGAAGACGGCGGGCAGCCGCTCGACGAGTTCCAGCATCTGACTGAAGCCGATCGCTCCGGAGGCGCCGACAAGCACCAGCCAGGAAGCGGGAATAGGCCAGGCCTCACGGTTACGGCCGGTCGTCCGCGCATGATGTTCGCCTCCCGCGCCGCCTAGTCTGCGTCTCTTCGTTTACGTGAGCAGATCGGTCACTGGCGCGCCTTGACGGCATGCGAGGCGCAATTCGCGAGCCGACACTTAACAAGTTAGCATCTGCGAGCCCGGCGAGAGCTTCCTCAGGGACGTTCAACCGCAAATTCCGCTGCACCCGCCAAGCCGCAAGCGTCCCCGGCTGCGGTCTTCGTCGGGGGCTTTGCGCGCAGTGGGCGCACCCATCCTTGGGGCGCATTCCTGTTGCCGGCGGTGCGCGCCGCTCGCGAAGACAGACCGCCGCCGGCTCGCAGTTCGCGACCCGGCTGAGCACGCGGCGGCGCGGTTGCGTCAATCAGCCATCTCCAGTTCGGTGCGGGCGCGAACCTTGAGCAGCACCGGCTGGGCGAACCCCTCGCTCTCGTCGACCAAACTGATGACCATCGGGTCGGCGCGCAGGACGGCGCAGGCTGCGGCGCGCGGCGCGAAGATGGCGGACTTGGGATATCGCACCTGCGCCAGAAGATTGATCCGTTCGATCTCCGCGGGATCGTCCACCTCCCGCACGTTCGCCGCCATCGATAGGCCTCGGACTGGCTCGCAGCCCGCCGAGGAGGCGCCCACCGCCAGGGAGACACGCCGCTCACGCTGAACATTCGCGAACTTCTGGCTCGTTCGCGCGACGACGAAATAAAGCGTCAGTTCCTCGTGCACGAAACCGACGATGGTGGCTTGTGGCCACCCATCCGGCCGCAGGGTGGCGATCGCCAAGGTGCGCTGAGAATCCAACACCCGCATCACCAGGTTCCGCAGCTTCTCCAGATCGACAGGTCCGCCGTCCATGGGAAATCCCTCCGCGCTGCCAAGCCCGCAGCATGGGCCGACCGTGCGGACGAGGGCTTGCGTCGCATCAAACGCGCAGCGGAAATTCTTTGCGCTTGACGCCGGTCAAAGCCGGCCGTCGGTGGCGGTCGCAGGTTTGCGGTTCATCCGATGGAGGTCGACATGACTTCAGGACTCGCCGTCTTTGACACGACCGTACAGGAGTCGAACACGTGGCGGTCCATGATCGACGCCCGTCTGCCGCCCTGTAGCCGCCAGGAAGCCTACGGCGCCTTCCGCGCGGTCGTGCACACCCTGCGCGATCGTCTACCGCTCGAGGCCGTGCTGAGCCTATCCGCACAGCTCCCGCTCCTGCTGCGGGGCGTCTTCTTCGAGGGCTGGCGACCAGCCGACGCGGCGTTCGACATCCATGATGCCGAAGCCTTTGGCGAGGCGGTCGCGCGCCGCTTGCCGCCGGGCTTCTCGCGTCACGGCAAGGACGCCGCCCAGGCGGTGTTCTCCGCCTTCGACCGGCTAGATTCGGGCGAAACCGCCAAGCTCGCGCGCCACCTGCCGCTCGCCATGCGCCGGCTTTTCCCGATTGAACACCGTGCAGCCTGAAAGGCAGAGCCATGCGGACCCCATCACGCCTTCTCTATTTGCTGACCGATGGCGGGCGAGCGCGTCTGGTCCGCCGCTCGTCGGAAACAGGTCATTTCTCCACCGTGGAGCAGATCGACGGCGCCGCTGAGTTGCGCACCCTGCGACGAGAATTGCGGGCCAGCCCGCCGACGCGAACCTTCGCCAGCGCTGCGCCCCGCCGCTCCGCCGTCGGGCAAGAGGATTTTGCTCGCCCTGTGAAAGAGGCGTTCGTGGCCAGGGTCGCCGACCGCGTGATCGAGGTGGCGCGCAGGGATCAACTCGACGGCGTGGTGCTGGCGGCTCCGCCGCGGCTCATCGGCCCGCTGCAGGCGTGCCTGGGTGACCGGATCGCCATCAGCGGGCAGCTACGCAAGGACCTCACCAAGGCTCCGGATCATGAACTCGGGTCTTGGCTGAACAAGTCGTTTATCGCCTCCTCGGGCGCCTGATTTCGGCTGGCGTCGTCCGCCGTCTTGGAGCGGCTTTATCGGGCTCGCCGACGTCTTCCCGAAACCCGCGGATGTTCCAGCCGCCTCCATTGCAGGACCGTCCAGCGGCATGACTGGCGCACGACGGGCGCTCGGCTCACGCAGCGGCTGGAACAATGCCGCGGCTCCACGCCGTGATTAGGATGGCGCGAGCGACTCGCGCACAACCCCGACCCCGTCAATGCAGCTCACCTCGAGCCAGGCGCCAGACCAGCTCGGCCCGGCGTCGTCGACGGCGCCGACCACCACCGGCACGCCGAGCTTGCGGGCCAGAAGGTCGACGCGACCGGTCGCGTCGCTGCTATTGACGATGATGCAAGCAGCCAAGGCGATGCGATTCTCCCAGTCCGGGCCGATATCCTCGGCCAGCAGGATCTCGCCGGGTTGCAGCTTGGCCAGGTCCGCTGCCGACCGCGCGAAGCGCGCGACCCCACACACCGTCCCCTCGCCCAGAGCTCGGCCCCGGCCGATGATCGGCGCCGGTTTAGGATCTTGCAACATAGCCATCCTCCTGATGGTTGCTAGCCAAGCTCCGGCTCGAGCGCCGCGTCGCGATGCGGCTCGGGGATCTCCGTCATCGTGGCTTCGGTGAGCAGCAGCGCGCTAGCGACGGACACGGCATTCTCCAGGGCCACCCGCACGACCTTCACCGGGTCGATGATGCCGGCTTCGACCAGATCAACGTATTTGTTCTTCGCCGCATCGTAGCCCAGCGCGCCCGCGGCCTCCCGCATCCGGGCCACCACCACCCCGGCGTCGGCGGCGGAGTTCTCGGCGATCTGTCGGGCCGGCGCCTCCAGCGCCCGCTTCAGGATCTCCATGCCCGTCCGCTCGTCGCCCTCGACGCCAACCTCGTCCTGCTCGACTGCCGGAATGCAGCGCAGCAGCGCCAGGCCGCCGCCGGGCGCCAAGCCCTCCGCCACAGCCGCTTTCGTGGCGCTGATCGCATCCTCCAGGGCTTCCTTGCGGGACTTCATCTCCGCTTCGCTGGGCGCGCCCACTCTGACCACGGCCACTCCGCCCGACAGCTTGGCGATGCGTTCGTCGAGCTTCTCCCGATCGTAGTCGCTGCTCGAGTTCTCCCGTTCGCGCCGAAGCTGCTGGAGGCGCGCCTCGATCTGCGCCTTGCCGCCGGCCCTGCCGACGATCGTCGTATCGTCCTTGCCGACCACGACCCGCGCCGCACGCCCAAGCTGTGCGATCGCGACATGCTCCAACTTCATGCCGAGCGCTTCGGAGATCACCTGGCCGCCGGTGAGCACGGCGATATCCTCGAGCAGCGCCTTGCGCCGATCGCCAAAGCCCGGCGCCTTGACGGCGCAAGACTTCAGCACGCCGCGATGACGCCAGCGTCGCCGACCTTCTCCATCGCCTCGGCGATCAGCTCGCCGACCTTCGGGTCGTTGTGCGCGGAGATCGCCGCGACCTGCGCCTTCTCCTTGCGGCTCTTCACCGGCTTGGCCATGTCGCCGAGCGCGGCCACCGCCGCGCGCGTCGCCGCGTCGAGGCCGCGCTTGACGTCGACTGCGCTGGCCCCGGCGACGACGTTGCGCACCCCCTGCACCAGAATCTCGTGCGCCAGAATCGTCGAGGTGCTGGTGCCGTCGCCGACCCGCTCTCCGGTCCGCTCGGCGGCCTGACGCAACACCTGGGCGCCAAGATTCTCCTCGGGGTCCTTAAGATCGACCGCCTTGGCGATAGTCACGCCGTCGTTGCAGACGATCGGCGCGCCCCAGGACCTCTGGATCAGGACCGACTTCGATTTGGGCCCAAGCGTCACCCGCACCGCATCGGCCAGCTGCGTGGCGCCGCGCAGCACCTTCTCCCGCGCCGCTGCGTGGAACCGCATCTGCTTGTGCGCCATCGGCAGGCCTCCTGATCGACGAACGTCCCGCCACGGCGATCCGCAGCGGGGCTGGCGGGTCTCACCCGGCGGTGCTGACCGCGATCTTCTTGGCTTCGGGCTTGGCGGGCGTGGGCGCCAACACCTTGAGAACACCCTTGTTCAGGCTCGCCTTGATGTCCTCGGCCTTGACGCCGGGGGGCAGCTGGATGGAGCGCGAGAAGGAGCCATAGCCCCGTTCGATCATCCGGTAGGTCTTGTCCGTCTGCTCCTTCTCGAAACGCTTCTCGCCGCTGACGGTGAGCAGGCCGTCCGCCACCTTAACCTCGACATCCTTCTCGTCGAGCCCAGGCAGTTCAACGGTGATCTCCAGCCCCTCCTGGGTCTCCGCGAGATCCATCTTGCAACGCACCGGCGCGGCTTCGGCGTTGAACAGGGCGCTTGGGGCGAAATCATCGAAGATGCGGTCGATCTCGCGCTGCAGCGCGTTAAAGATCGAGTGCCTGGGCGCATCCGCAACCGCACCGCCCGTCTTGACTGGAACTTGCTCGATGGCGCCCATGGGAAGTCCTCCTGCTTGAGCCGTGGTGAAATCGTCACACTGCCGGACCTGCCGGGGATGGGCGTTGATCTTGCGCAAGACGATCCGTTATTCGGGGAGCCGAAAATCAGCGCTCTCGGCGGCCGCGCTCTCCGGTTCGTGCGCCGCGCCCGCCATCACCCGCACGCCGGCATCGACCCAGGATCTGGCGCGCGCCATGAACCAACGTTGTTCGACCAGCCAGAGGTCGAGCGGCGTGCGGCACCGCTGGAGACCGTCTAGCGCCTGCGCGCCGTCCTTCGCCAAGTCGTCGACGAAAGCGCGGGTCTCGGCGCTCCAGGTCCGGAGGGAGGCGACGAGCAGGTCGCGCCCATGCGCGGCGGCGGCGAAGACGTCGGGCCGAGGGAGGTCGGATTGGAGCTGAGCGTGGGATTGAGCCATGGCGACCCTCGCTTGTGCAGTTGACGAGCTTGCAGCCCGCCGCTCCGCCGCGCCTTGACGGCGGTCAAGGGCGAAGGCGGCTCTCAGCCTCGGCAGCCGCCCCCGGTTGCGGCCGGCGCCGTCGGCCGGCCGTCCAGCGCCGCATTGAGCGCGGCGTCCCAGCCGTAGGCGTCGCGGCGGAAGGCGACCACGCCTGAAGGGTTGGCGGTCGCGGTCCAGTACATGACATAGAGCGGCGTTGGCCGGCGAAGCGCGATGCGCCGCGTCCGGCCGCTGGCGATCGCCGCGTCAAGGCCGCCCGCGCCGCGTTCGTCGTCGAGCAACAGGAGCGCCAGCTCGCGCGGCTTCTCGAGCCGCATGCACCCGTGGCTGAGTGCGCGATCGGCGCGCGCGAACAGGGACTTCGAGGGCGTGTCGTGCAGATAGACGCCAAATGGACTCGTCAGGTCGAATTTCAGGACGCCCAGCGAATTCTTCGGTCCCGGCCGCTGCACGAGCCGTCGGGACGTGATGACGAAGCCGTTCCGAGCAAGATAGCCGGGATCTCGCCGGACGCGCGGCAGGATCTCCCTGGCCGCAATCGAAGTCGGCACGCGCCAGGGCGGATTGACGATGATCGCCTCGATGCGCGAGACGAACAGTGGGGTCCAATGCCGCGGATCACCGACGATGCCCCGCATTTCCAGCGCGACCCGTCCCTGGCGATAAAGCGTCGCCTGCGCGGCGCCGACATCGACTTCCAACCGGTCGGTGGGCAGCGCGTGTGGCAGCCACCGCCAGCGCTCCAAATTGGCGTCGATCTGCGCCAGGCGTTCGCGCGCCGGGACTTTCAGCGCGGCGAGCGATTCCCGGCCGAGGACGCCGTCGGGCGCGAGGCCATGCGCGCGCTGAAACGCCGCGAGCGCCGCGGCGAGCTCGCGATCGGAGGCCGCCGCGGCCGCCCCCGCGAGGTAACCCTCCACGGCGAGGCGGTCCTGGAGCGTCTTCGCAGCCGCCCCCTCGCCTGCGGTGCTGGCCGCCGCGGGATCCAGGCGCGGCCATCCGCCGGCCGCCACGATTTGCGCGTAGCGACCGTGCGCAGCCGCGAGCCTCGGCATACGGCGGCGCCAGTCCGGCAAGCCAGGGGCCGAGCCGGCCCTGCGCCCGGGCGTCCTGCAGTTCTGCGGCGACGTCGTGTCGGACCGGCTGGATCGCCCAGCGTCGATCGACCGCGGCCGGACGAAGGCGCTGGCCGAGTTCACGGGTGGCGTAGG
>Ga0070668_100000148_pt1 | contig 44430 bp, 28 predicted proteins | sample KBSS43metaG_FD_64661 | JGI IMG/M metagenome (GOLD analysis project Ga0070668, IMG submission 64661) | Switchgrass rhizosphere microbial communities from Kellogg Biological Station, Michigan, USA - KBS S4-3 metaG | ecosystem: Host-associated > Plants > Roots > Rhizosphere > Soil ...
GGCCAGGCGGCCACGAGCGCCGCGGCGGTGACCACCGGGCCCGCGCTGACGATCGACGTCTCCGCCGCCCGGCACGCGATCAGCCCCGACATCTACGGCCTCAACGGCGGCGATCCGGCGTTCAACGCCGAGATCGGCCAGTCGGTGGCGCGCTGGGGCGGCAACGCGGCCAGCCGCTACAACTTCAAGAACCACACGTACAACACCGGCAGCGACTGGTTCTACGAGAACATCGTCACCGACGCGGAACACGGCGTCGAGGGCATGGTCAAGTCCAACCTCGACCGCGGCATCAAGCCGGTCGTCACCGTGCCCCTGAGCGGGTGGGTGGCCAAGGATTCGCCGGCACAGCACCCGTTCGCCTGTGGTTTCCCGGCGACCCGGTTCCCGCAGCAGGACAAGTTCGACGAGTGGGACCCCAACTGCGGCAACGGCCAGCTCAACCAGCAGAACCTCACCGGCGTGCCCACCGACAGCTCGATCCCGGCGGACGCGACGTTCGACGGCGAGATGGTGCAGTTCCTGGTGGACAAGTTCGGCACGGCGGCGCAGGGCGGCGTGCCGATCTACGAGCTCGACAACGAGCCGGTGCTGTGGGCCAACACCCATCGCGACGTGCACCCCGCGCTCGTCACGATGGACGAACTGGGCACCAAGGGCACCGCGGCCGCCGCGGCGATCAAGACCGCCGATCCCAGCGCCCAGACCCTCGGCCCGTCCGGCTGGGGATACTGCGAGTGGGTCGCGGCCGGGCTGGACGGCTGCGGGCCGGGCGCCGACTCGGCCGCGCACGGCGGGCTCAACCTCTCCCAGTGGTACCTGAAGAACATGAAGGACTACAGCGACGCCCACGGCGGCAAGCGCTATCTCGACTACTTCGACCAGCACTTCTACCCGCAGATCAGCGGCGACAAGACGCCCGAGGCCAACGCGTTGCGGCTGCGCTCCATCCGCTCGCTGTGGGACCCGACGTACGTCGAGGAGTCCTGGATCGGCCCGGGCGGGGTCAACGCGCCGCCGCTGCAGTACATCCGCACGGCGAAGCAGTGGATCGCCCAGTACAACCCCGGCACCAAGACCGCCATCACCGAGTACAACTGGGGCGCGCTGGACGACATCAACGGCGCGCTGGCGGAGGCCGACATCCTGGGCGTCTTCGGGCGCGAGGGCCTCGACCTCGCCACGATGTGGGGCGAGCCCAAGCCGACCGACCCGGGCGCGTACGCGTTCCGGATGTACCGCAACTACGACGGCGCGGGCAGCCGGTTCGGTGACGTCAGCGTGCAGGCGGCCTCCGCCGACCAAGGCCGGCTGGCGGTGTACGCGTCGCAGCGCTCCTCCGACAAGGCGATGACCGTCATGGTCGTCAACAAGACCGGCGGCGACCTGACCTCGCCGCTGTCGGTGGCCGGGTTCGACAGCACGGGTGCGGCGCAGCGGTTCACCTACGGCCCGGCCAACCTGGGCGCCATCGTGCACGGCGACGATCTCCCGGTGACCAACGGGAACGTCGAGGCGACGTACCCGGCGAACTCCATCACGCTGCTGGTCCTGCCGCCGGCCGGGTGCTCGGCGAGCCTGCACGTCAACGGCGACTGGTACACCGGGCACGTCGCGACGGTGACCGTCACCAACAACCGCCGCACGCCGATCACCGGGTGGAAGGTCGGCTGGACGTGGCCCGGCACCCAGCAGGTCACCAACTCGTGGGGCGCCACCGTGAAGCAGAACGGCACGAGCGTGGTCGCCGCGGACGCCGGGTGGAACGGCCGGGTCGGTCCGGGCGGCAGTACGAACTTCGGGTTCCAGGCCACCGGGAGCGGGGCGCCACCGACGCTGACCTGTACCCCCGCCTGAGCCGACCGCGCGGCGGTGCCCGGGCCGACCTCGGTCGGCCCGGGCACCGCCGTGACCAAGGCAGCCGGCCCACGCTACGGCCGGGGGCCTATCGCCGGCATATCGAAAACCGGATACGCGCCGGCAACACCGGGCGCCCTTGACTGCGCGGTATGACCTACCGCGAACCAGTGCGAACAGCGGTCCGCCGCACCCGGTCGCCGGCATCCGGTTCCGCCTCGGGCGCCCCCACGGGCATCACGGTCTACGGCTGCGGGCCGGACGAGGCCGTCCTGTTCCGGGAGATGGCGCGCCACTGCGGGGTCGTGCCGACCATCACCGAGGCCGCGTTGTCCGAAGCGACTGTCGAGCTGGCCGCCGGAAACCGATGCGTCAGCGTCGGCCACAAGACCCCCGTCACCAACCCCACGCTGCTCGCGCTCAGCCGGGCCGGCGTGCGGTACATCTCCACCAGAAGCATCGGCTACAACCACATCGACGTGGACTACGCGGAGAGCGTGGGCATCTCGGTCGGGAACGTCGCCTATTCGCCCGACAGCGTGGCCGACTACACCCTGATGCTGATGTTGATGCTGGTGCGAGACGCCAAGTCCGTCCTCAGGCGCGCGGATGTCCACGACTACCGGTTGAACGACGTGCGCGGGAAAGAACTCCGCGACCTGACCATCGGGATCATCGGCACCGGACGCATCGGCGTGGCCGTCATGGACCGGCTGCACGGCTTCGGCTGCCGCGTGCTGGCCTACGACATCCGGCCCAGGAACTCCGCCGACTACGTCCCGCTCGACGAGTTGCTGCAGCTGAGCGACCTGGTCACGCTCCACACCCCGCTGAACGCGGACACGCACCACCTCCTCGACCGCCGGCGTATCGCGCAGCTGAAGCACGGCGCGTTCGTCGTCAACACCGGGCGCGGTTCCCTGCTCGACACCGACGCCCTCATCGCGGCGCTGGAAAGCGGCAGGCTGGGCGGCGCGGCGCTGGACGTCCTCGAAGGTGAGGAAGGGATCTTCTACACCGACTGCCGGACCAAGGCCGTCGAAAGCGAACGGCTGGTGCGGCTGCAGGAAATGCCGAACGTGCTCATCAGCCCGCACACCGCGTACTACACGGACCACGCTTTGAGCGACACCGTGGAAAACAGTCTCGTCAACTGCTTGAGCTTCGAAAACGGGGAGCGGCATGGATAAGGTCAAGGTCGGCATCATCTTCGGGGGAACCACCGAAGAACATCCCGTCTCCGTCAAGTCCGCGCAAGAGGTCGCGAGAAACCTCGACACCGAGAAGTACGAGCCGTTCTGGATCGGGATCACGAAGAGCGGCGAGTGGAAGCTCTGCGACGGTCCGGACGCGGGCTGGGAGAACGGCGGCGGCCGTCCGGTCGTGCTGTCGCCGGACCGCGGCGTCCACGGACTGGTCGTCCTGGAGCAGGGACGGTACGAAACGATCAGGCTGGACGTCGTGCTGCCCCTCCTCCACGGCAGGCTCGGCGAGGACGGCGCGATGCAGGGTTTATTGGAACTCGCCGGCGTTCCCTACGCCGGCTGTGACGTCTCCGGTTCCGCTCTGTGCATGGACAAGTCCCTCACCTACCTCGTCATCCGGAACGCGGGGATCGCGACGCCGAAGTTCTGGACCGTCGCGGCGGACGACACCATCGATCCCGGCCTGCTCCCCTACCCCGTTTTCGTCAAGCCGGCCCGTTCGGGCTCGTCCTTCGGCGTCAGCAAGGTCTCCCGCCCGGAAGAGCTGCCGGGCGCGGTGGAGACCGCGCGGCAGTACGACGCGAAGGTGCTGATCGAAGAGGCCGTCGAGGGCAGCGAGATCGGCTGCGCGATCCTGGGGAACGACCCGGACCTGCTCGTGGGCGAACTGGACCGGGTCGCGCTCTCCCACGGCTTCTTCAAGATCCACCAGGAGAGCAACCCCGAGGCCGGCTCCGAAAATTCGACATTCATCGTTCCCGCCGACATTCCGGTGGAGTCGCGCACGCTCGTCCTGGAGACGGCGAAGGCCGTGTACCGCGCGCTGGGCTGCCGGGGACTGTCGCGAGTGGACATGTTCCTGAAGGCCGACGGGACTGTGGTCCTCAACGAGGTCAACACCTTGCCCGGCCTGACCTCCTACAGCCGGTACCCGAGGATGATGGCGGCCGCGGGGTTGCCGCTCGCCGAAGTGATCGACCGGATGATCCTCCTGGCCCTGACGGGGAAACTCCAGTGAACGACGATTTCGTCTTCGTGGACGAGTGCGTGCCCGGGATCCGCTGGGACGCCAAGTACGCCACCTGGGACAACTTCACCGGCAAACCGGTGGACGGCTACCTGGCCAACCGGGTCGTCGGTACCACGGCTTTGTGCGCGGCCCTGGAACGGGCGCAGGAAAAGGCGGCGCCCCTCGGCCTCGGCTTGCTCCTGTGGGACGGCTATCGCCCGCAACGCGCGGTGGACTGCTTCCTGCGCTGGTCGCGACAGCCGGAGGACGGCCGGACGAAGCCGCGGCACTATCCGCGCATCGACCGCGCCGAGATGTTCGAAAAGGGTTACGTGGCCGCCAAATCGGGCCACAGCCGGGGCAGCACGGTGGACCTGACGCTCTACCACCTGGACACCGGTGAACTCGCCCCCATGGGCGGCGGCCACGACCTGATGGACCCGATCTCGCACCACGGCGCAAGCGGAATCACGCCCGTCGAAGCGCGCCACCGCCAGTACCTTTGCGCCATCATGGAAGCCTGCGGGTTCAGCCGGTACGACTGCGAGTGGTGGCACTACACGCTGAGAGACGAACCCTTTCCGGACACCTATTTCGATTTTCCCATCACATGACCGAGATCCGTCCGGCGCGGGCCGCCGACGCCCCGTCTCTCACCCGGCTGCTGACCCAGCTCGGGTACCCGAGCGAACTCGACGCGGTGACCCGCCGGCTGACCGGCATCCTGCCTTCGGCCACCCAGCAGGTCCTGGTCGCGGCCGACGGCTCCCGCATCGACGGCTACGTCGGTGTCGAGCGGCGGTCGGCGCTGCACGACGACGAACGCGCGGAAATCACCGGCCTGGTCGTCGATGCGGCGGCCCGCCGGTCCGGCCTCGGCCGTGCGCTGGTGGCCGCGGCCGAACAGTGGGCCCGGCAGCACGGCCTGCACACCATCGTGGTTCGGTCGAACGTCGTGCGGCCCGAATCCCACCTGTTCTACGCGGGCATCGGGTACGTGCGGACGTCGACCTCGCACAGCTACCGCAAAGACTCCACCACGACGACGGGACGGGCGTGACGGGACCGCGCGTCGTCGTCGCCGGCGGCCATTCGGCCGGGCACATCGAACCCGCGATGAACTTCGCCGACGCGCTGCGCCGGCTGGAGCCCACGGCGGAGATCACCGCCCTCGGCACCGTCCGCGGGCTGGACACCACGCTCATCCCGGCCCGCGGCTACCCGCTCGAGCTGGTCCCGCCGGCGCCGCTGCCGCGCACGCTGAACCGGGCCCTGCTGCGGACGCCGGGCAGGCTGCGCGACTCGGTGCGGGCGGCCGGGGCGGTGCTCGACCGCGTGCGGGCCGAGGTCGTGGTGGGCTTCGGCGGCTACGCGGCCGGGCCGGCCTACCTCGCCGCCTTCGGGAGGGGCCTGCAGATCGTCGTCCACGAGGCGAACGCGCGGCCCGGCGTGGCCAACCGGCTGGCGGCCCGGCTGACGACGTCCGTGTTCACCGCCGCGCCGGGTGTCCGGCTGGCGCACGCCACCGCCATCGGGATCCCGCTGCGGCCGGCGATCACCGGGCTCGACCGGTCCGCGCTGCGCGGCGCCGCCCGGCAGCGGTTCGGCCTGCGACCCGACGGGCCGGTCCTGATGGTCACCGGCGGTTCGCAGGGTGCCCGGGCGATCAACGCCGCGGTGTCCGGCGCGGCCGCGGCGTTGCGGGCGGCCGGCGTGCAGGTGCTGCACGTCACCGGGCCGCGGCACGACGTCGAGGTGCCGGATGGCGACCCGCCCTACGTCGTCGTTCCCTACGTCGACGAGATGCACTACGCCTACGCCGCGGCCGACTTCGCGATCTGCCGCTCGGGGGCGATGACGTGCGCCGAACTGGCCGCCGTCGGCCTGCCCGCCGCCTACGTCCCGCTGCCGCTGCGCGGCGGTGAGCAGCGGCTGAACGCCGAGCCGGTCGTCGCGGCCGGCGGGGCACTGCTCGTCGACGACGCCGGTCTCACGCCGGCCTGGATCGAGACCACGCTGATCCCGGTGCTCACCGATCCCGCGCGGATCGCGGCGATGTCGGCCCGCGCGTCGGCCGCCGGCGCACCGGACGCGGCCGCCGTCCTGGCCCGGCACGTGCTGGCCGCGATCGCCCGGCGTCGTGGGTACGCCTCACCGGAGCCACCACCGGGGTAGCTCGACCGTGACGCGGAGCCCGCCATCGGGACGGGGGGTGAGGGTGAGGGTCCCGTCGTGGGCCTGGGTGATGCTCTTGACGATCGCCAGGCCGAGGCCGACACCCGCGTGATCGGCGCGGAGGCGTTCGGTGCCGCGCCGGAACGGTTCGACCAGCGCGGAAACCAGCTGCGGGGTGAGCGGCTCGCCGGTGTTCTCGACGGTGAGCACCACGGTCTTGGGGTGCAGGCCGGTCGTCACCCACACGGTGCCCTGGTCGGGCAGGTTGTGGAGGATCGCGTTGTGCACGAGGTTCGTCGTCAGCTGCAGCAGGAGCGCGTGCGAGCCGTGCGTGGGAGTGACCTCGCCGGCGGTCTCGATGGCGAGACCGCGTTTTTCCGCGAGGGGCAGCAGCGTCTCCGTGGCCTCTTCCGCGATGAGGGACAGGTCGACGCGCTCCCGGGTGAAGGAGCGCTGGTCGGCCTGGCTGAGCACGAGCAGCGCTTCGGTGAGGTCGATCGCCCTGGCGTTGACGGCGTGGAGGCGGTCGACGAGCTCGCCGGTGACCTGCGCCGGATCGGTGCGGGCGACTTCGAGCAGTGCCTGCGAGATCGCCAGCGGGGTGCGCAGTTCGTGGGAGGCGTTGGCGGCGAACCGCTGCTGCTCGGCGACGTGTCCTTCGAGCCGGGTGAGCATGGTGTCGAAGGCGTCGGCGAGCTCGCGGAACTCGTCCTTGCGGCCGTCCAGCCGGATCCGGTGGGAGAGCGATCCCTCGGTGGCCATGCGGGTGGCGTCCGTGATGCGGGTCAGCGGGGCGAGCATGCGGCCGGCGAGGATCCACCCGCCCAGGAGACCGAACACCAGCAGGAAGACCGACACGGCGGCCGCGGCCGAGGTGAAGGCGCGCATGAGGACCTCGCGGTTCAGCACTCCCCCGGGCATGACCGCGATGTCGGGCAGGTGACTGCGCAGGAACACCCACACGGTCATCAGCAGCAGGGCACCGGCGAGCATGAGGAACCCGGCGTAGCTGAGGGTGAGCTTGAGCCGGACGCTCAACCCCGGCTTCCGGTCCACGGTCTCCTCCCCCACGTCAGGCCCCCGGCTCGGCGTCGATGCGGTAGCCGACGCCGGCCACGGTGGCGATGACCCACGGTTCGCCGAGGCGCTTGCGCAGGGCCGAGACGGTGATGCGCACGGCGTTGGTGAAGGGGTCGGCGTTCTCGTCCCACGCCCGTTCCAGCAGGTCTTCGGCGCTGACGACACCCCCTTCGGCGGCGACGAGGACTTCGAGCACGGCGAACTGCTTCCGGGTGAGCGCGACGTAGCGGCCGTCCCGGTAGACCTCGCGGCGGAACGGATCCAGCCGCAGCCCCGCGATCTCCCGCACCGGCGGCCGGTTGTGGGCGCGCCTGCGGTCGAGGGCCCTCAGCCGGAGCACGAGCTCCCGGAGCTCGAACGGCTTCGTGAGGTAGTCGTCGGTGCCGAGTTCGAACGCGGTGACCTTGTCGTCGAGCCGGCCGGCGGCGGTGAGCATGAGGATCGGCAGGCCGCTGCCGGAGGCGACGATGTGCTGGGCGATCTCGTCACCGCTGGGTCCGGGGACGTCGCGATCGAGGACGGCGATGTCGTAGGCGTTGACGCCCAGCAGTTCCAGCGCGGTGTCGCCGTCACCGGCGATGTCCGCCGCGATCGCCTCCAGGCGCAGGCCATCGCGGATGGCCTCGGCCAGGAAGGGTTCGTCCTCGACGATCAAGACACGCATGCTCGCCGATGGTACGAGCCGGCGCCTATCGCCGGCATATCGAAAACCGGGTACGGGCCGGCAACACCCCGCTGCCTTGACTGGCGGCATGTCCTCCAGCGAACCAGCAGCCGTCCGGCTCGCCCTCGGCCAGGCCCACGGCGCCGTCCCCGACCCCGTGACGGTCTTCGACGACGAGGTTCCGGCCGTGGCCCACCTCGACCCCGGCCTGCTCGACGCCCTGCGCCGGGCCGCGGCCGACGCCGCCGACGACGGGGTCCGGCTCTGCGTCAACGGGGGCTGGCGGTCCCCGGAGTACCAGGAACAGCTGCTCCGCGAGGCCGTCGCCAAGTACGGCTCGGAAGCGGAAGCCGCCCGCTGGGTCTCCACCCCCGGCCGGTCTGCCCACGTGCGCGGGGACGCGGTGGACATCGGGCCGCGCGAGGCCAGGGCGTGGCTGTCCCGGCACGGCGCCGCGTACGGGCTGTGCCAGATCTACCGCAACGAACCCTGGCACTACGAGCTGCGCCCCGAAGCCGTCGACAACGGCTGCCCGCCCATGTACGCCGACCCTTCGCACGACCCGAGGATGCGGCGCTGACTCGGAGACGCCCGGAAATCCGGGGTATTTCCGAGCCCGCCCGCGACTCCGTCTCCGGTGAGAGAAGGAGAAACCGTGGGCGTCGTACTGGTCGTTCTCGTCCTGCTGCTGGTCGTCATGCTGCTCGTGCGCCGCCGCCGCAAGCGCACCGTCCCGGTACTGGCCGGGCCACCCGGCGGCATCCCGGCGTTCCGGATCGTGACGCTGGGCCTGCAGGGCTCGGGCAAGACCCTGCTGCTGACCGGGATCTACCGGCGGCTGCAGACGCCGGGTGACCGCGGCTTCTACCTGCGCGTGCCGCACGAGCAGCTGATCGAGCTGAACCGGTGGTACCGCAAGGCGGCCGACGTCCACGAAGAGTGGCCGCGCGGCACGACCCGCGGCGAGCTGCGCGAGTTCGAGTTCAGCGTGATGGCCGACGTCGGCGGGGCGACCGAACCCGTGGTCAAGCTGGGCTACCTCGAATACCCGGGCGAGCTGCTGACCGACCCGGACGCGCCGGGGTCGACCGCCCAGGCGACGCTGCTGCAGGCGATCGCCGGGGCCGACGCGCTCGTCGGCATCATCGACGGCTTCCGCCTCCTGCAGGCGGACCAGGGAGACCAGCGCGGCGCGCTGATGCTCGAAGCGTCGCTCGACGCGATGATCAACGCGATGCTGCCGGTGCGCAGCCCGATCGTCTTCGTCATCACCAAGTGGGACCTGCTCGACCACCTGCACCCGGACGAGAACGAGCGCCTCCGGATCGTGCGCGACCGGCTGATGGCGACGCCGGGGTTCGCCGACCTCGTCAAGGTGCACAGCGCCCGGCGGATCGTCCGGCTGATCCCGGCGACCGCGGTCGGGCACGACTTCGCCGTCTTCTCCGGTGGCACGGTACGGAAGAAGCCCGACGGGCGGTTCCGGCCGGGGAACGTCGAGGCCGCGTTGTCGGTGGTGGTGCCGGACATCCTGCGCCAGACCGAACTCGCCCTCGACCGCGCCACCCGCGCCGAGCTGCTCGCGGCCGCGCAACGGCGGATGCGGATGAGCCCGGCAGAGGCGCTGCGGACGCTCGGCGCCCACTTCACGGCGCGCGCCGCGCGGGTACTGGCGGCCGCGCTCGGCGCGGGCCTGGTCGCCGAATCCGGCCTGGCCCTGCTGCTCGACACGCTGGGCCCGCAGGACGATCCGGTCGAGCGCGCCGGACGGCTGGCGCGGCTCGGCGAGGCCGACCGGCTGGCGGAGCACTACGTCCAGGCCCGGCGGCGGGTGGTCGGCGAGCTGCAGCGGCAGGTCGCGGTGCTCGAGGCGAAGCTGCCCGTCTCCCGCCTCGGCGGCGACCGCTGGGGCGACTGGTGACGGGCCGGGCGTGGCCGTTCCTGGTCGCCCGCGGACGGCGGCGCGGCTATTCCGCGCTGCTGGTCCCGGGTTTCCTGCGGGAGCACGGGTTCCTGGAGGCCACGGCGATCCCGCTGGACGACGCGCCTTCGCGCGCCGCGGCGACGCCGTACGGCGTGCTGGTCTGGGCCGAGCACGCGGTGACCACGGCGGAGGCCCGCGGCGAACCCCGCGACGAGTACGGCCGCCCGCTCGTGCTGCTGCACGGTTTCCTGTGCCCGGACGGCGATCCGGTGGCGGCACCGGCCGCACTGGCCCGCACGAGAACCATCGCTTTGGCGACCTACGATCGGTTTCTCGCCGACGAGGAAGGGTTCCGGGCGGAGCGCTCGGAACCGTTCACCATCGAGGTCGCCCCGGTGGCCCGTCCGCGGATCTCGCCGCCGGAGGAGCCCGCGCGGCCGGCGCGCGGCCTCGTGTGGGCGGGCGCGGGCGCGATCGTCGTGGCCGGCGCGGTGGCCGCGGTGGTCGGCTTCGCCTCGGCCGGCGGCGACGACGCCCCACCGCCGCCGTGTCCCCGCGACGTCGTCGCGCTGACGGTCACGCCGTCGGCTTCGGTGGCGACCTGCCTCCGCGACCGGACGACCGTGCAGTGGGTTCCACCGTTCCAGCGGCCGTAGCCCGTTCCCGGCACCCCTCCGACACAGCCGATGTCGCCGCCGAGAGCCGTTTCTGGGCGAGGGTCCTCGGTGGGGAGGTCGAGGAGGACGACGAGTTGGGCGTGAAGCGCCCCAATGTGGCGTTGGTTGCGTTGGACGCACCGAACGCCACATTGGGGCGCATGAGCCGGGCTGGTCGCCGAGCAGCCCGGAAACCGGTGAACCCGCGCGGTCACGGCGCTAGGGTGACCGCGTGACTCCGCCGCCGGGCCGCAGCCGCCGACGTCCCTGGCCCGCGATGGCCGCTGCCGGCGGGCGGCGCGGCGTGCTCGTCGAGGTGCTCGGCCTGCTGCTCTGGTTGCTGCTCTTCACCCTGCTCCACTCCTTCGTGGGCAAGGACGTCGCGGCCGCCACCGCCAACGCACTGGCCCTGCAGTCCGCGGAACACGCCGTGCACCTCGACATCGAGCTGAGCGCGAACACCTGGCTGGCGGGGCAACCGGTCCTCGGTCACCTGGCGGTGTACCTGTACCGGTCGTACTACGTGGTGGTCGTCGGCGTCCTCGTGTGGGTGTTCGTCCGGCACGCCGACGTCTACCGCAAGGTCCGCCGGACGCTGGTCGCGATGACGGCCCTCGTCCTGCCGGTCTACTGGGCGGTGCCGATGTCGCCACCTCGTTTCGCGCTGCCGGGTACCGTCGACATCGTTGCCAGGTACGACATCCTGGCCCAGGACAGCTGGACGCATCCCACCCACTACACGGCCATGCCCAGCATGCACGTCGGCTGGTCGCTGTGGTGCGCGTACGCCGTGTGGTCCGCGCTCCGGGTCGCCCAGCCACGCCTGGCGCTCCTGGCGTGGCTCTTCCCGCTGCTCATGACGGCGGACGTGTTCGGCACCGGGAACCACTACGTTCTCGACGTCGTGGGCAGCGTCGTGCTGGTGGCCGTGTCCGTCGCCGTGGCGTCCTCGTGGCGTTCTAAGCCTCCGTGACGCCGAGCTCGGCCAGCGCCAGCTTCTCTTCGTCGAGATCTCGAAGCTTCTTGTCCGGCACGAACAGCGTGGACACGAAGATCACGACGGCGAAGGCCGCGACCGTGAGGAAGATCGGTGTCATCGCCGAGACGTACGCCGACGGGCTCGCCGCGTCGATGGCGTCCCATGAGGACAGACGCAGGGTGAGCAGCACCCCGAACAGCGAGCCCCCGACCGCCCCGCCGAGCGTCCGGAAGAACGTGCTCGACACCGTGACCACGCCGAGGTCGTCGTCGGTCGCGGCGTTCTGCGCGCCCAGGATGAACATCTGCTGCATCAGGCCGGCGCCCACCCCGACGACGAGCGCGAAGGCGCGGACCGTCCAGAGAGAGCTTTCCGGGTCGAGCGTGGTGAGCAGCACGCCGCCGGCCGCCAGGAGCGGGGCGCCGAGCAGGATGAAGATCCGGAAGCGGCCGAACCTGCTCGCCAGCATTCCGGTGAGCACCGAGGTGCCGACCATGCTGAGGGTGAGCGGGAGCATGCTCAGACCGGCGTCCGTCGGACTGACGTGCTGGGCGAGCTGGACGAAAACCGTCAGGTAGATCAGCAGCCCGGAGAAGACGACTCCGAGGAGCAGGCTGCCCAGGTTGAGGATCGAGAAGGTGCGTTCGCGGAACAGCCGGATCGGCAAGATCGGTTCGACGGCCCGGCGCTCCCACAGCACGAAAGCCACGATCAGGACGAGCCCGCCGAGCCCCGGCAGCAGGACCTGCCAGGAGCCCCACGGGTAGGACTGGCCGCCCCATTGCGCGGCCAGGAGGATCCCGCTCACTCCGACGACCATCAGCACGGCACCGGGCACGTCCAGTTCGGGCCGCTCGCGGCGGACGGACGGGGGCAGAAGGAAGGCGTTGACGGCGATCGCGAGCACACCGACCGGGATGTTGAGCGCGAAGACGGCGTGCCAGTCGACGGCGAGCCCGAAAAGAGTGCCGCCGCCCGCGAACAGGCCGCCGATGACCGGCCCGAGCAGGCTGGAGGAGGCGAAGACGGCTCCGAAGCCGCCCTGGTACTTGCCGCGGTCGCGCGGGCTGACCAGGTCGGCGAGCACGGCGAAGGTGACGCTGACCAGCGCGCCACTGCCCACGCCTTGAACACCGCGGGCGACGATCAGCATCGGCATGGTGACCGACAGCGCCGCGGCGAGCGAGCCGAGCACGAACAGGCCCATGGCGACGATGTAGGTGAGCTTGCGCCCGTAGAGGTCGGAGATCTTCCCGGCGAGCGGCATGACCGCGGTCGAAGTCAGGAGGTAGGCCGTGACCAGCCAGCCGGTCTGGCCGGCGGCGGTGGAGGCGGCGGCGCCGGCCAGGTCGCGCACGATCGACAGCGCGAGCGTGGTCACGACCATCTGGTCGATGGCCGAGACGAACATGCCGATCAGCAGCGCGGCGAAGATCACGAGCAGGCGTCCCCGGCTCATCCGGCGGGTGGGCGGCGGCGCGGAGGTGGTCGTCAAGACGGCTCTCCTTACTAATCGTCCGATAAGTAGACCCGGATGGTAGCCTACTGATCGACCGGTAAGTCAAGGTTGGAGGCCGGAGTGGACACGCGAGAGCGGATCCTGGACGTCGCCGTCGAGCTGTTCGCCGATGTGGGCTACGACAAGGCCGGTATCCGGGAGCTCGCGAACCGGCTCGGTTTCACCACCGCGGCCCTCTACTACCACTTCCGGAACAAGCAGGAGATCCTCACGGCTCTCGCCGAGGACGTCTGCCGGGCGGTGGAGGGTCTCGCCACCGAGGTCGAGGCCAAGCCCGCGACCGCTCGGCGCAGTGCGGATCTCCTGAACGGCTACTTCGGGATCGTGCTGGCTCGCCCCGGGATCATGACCGTCCTGGAAAGCAGCTTGGCCACCCTGCGCACGCTGGAAGTGGGCAAGCGCATCGCCGTCGCCATGGAGCGGCTGTCCGAACTGCTGGCCGTCGACGACCGGCCGGAATCCCGGCTGCGCGCCGAAGCCGCGCTCGGAATTCTCACCACCCTGCACCGCCGGGCGGCCGGCGAGCTGCGTCCGCATCTGCTCGCGGCCGCCTACGGCGCGTTGGTCCACCCTGCCGTGGCCGGGCTCGCCGAAGCGAGCCCGGCCGCGGCGGGTGCTACGGACGAAGCGTCCGGAACGTGGCGTTCCCGGGAATAGTCACCAGCGAAACCTTCATGGTGTCGACCAAAGCGATGACCATGTCGCCGTCGTCATAGACGATGCCGACCGCGCTCCTCCCGATGAACACCAGATCCCCTTTCCGGCGCTGTTCAAGAGGAATCGCCCGCGAGAAGGAATACTGGGACGACGTCGTCCGCGGAAGCTGGACACCGAACTGCGCGTAGCACCACTTGACCAGCCCCGAGTCGTCGAACGAGTTCGGGCCCGCCGCGCCGTAGACGTAGGGTTTTCCCTGTTCGTACTGGGTGTGGGCGAGGTCGGCGACCCCCGCGTAGTCCACCGGCGCGGCCGACGCCGGCGCCACGCCGGAAGTCAACCCGATCACGACCGCACAGAGCACCATCCATAGTCTCTTCACCGGCGTGAGAATACCTTTACCCTGAGGTAAACCACGGCGGTACGAGACGTCAACCTGCGGCAGTAGTGCGCATTCTGGCGACGAGCGGTGCCGGCAGACCGGGTTCGGCGCCGTCCATTGCGCCGGACGTCCACAGTGTCCTCGTGCCCGGCACCGTCGTGACGCCGAACAGGGTCGCGCCGGCCTCTTCGGGAGCCGGGGCTCGCCGCCACTCGCCGTCGGCGCCCCGGCGCAGCGCGTACGCGTGGGGCTTCGCCGAGTCGTCGTACTGGTAGCCCACTGCCCACACGTCTCGGCCCACGGTCGTCACCCCGTTGAGCTGACCCTGCTCGTCGGGCGTGCGGTCGAGGACCGCGCCACGGCCGTCGACGCGGAACGCCAGGGGTTTGCGGTTCAGGGCACCGCCGACGGTCGACGAACCCACGGCCCAGACCTGCCCTCGGGACACGGTGACGGCGTTGAGCCTCGCCTGCCCCAGTCCGGCGGTCGGCGGCAGGGCGACCCGGGACCAGGAGACCCCGTCCCAGCGCAGGAGCAGCGGTTCGGTGGACTCCCCGGAAGCGACGAACCCGGCGGCCCACACGCCGGCCGGGCCGTCGGCGGTGACCGCGGACAGCGCGGCGTCGTCCAGGCCGGCCGGCAGGGGCACCCGGGTCCAGCGGACGCCGTCCCAGTGCTGGGCCACCGGCTCGGTGTGGTCGGCGTAGCCGGCGGAACCGACGGCCCACGCGTCGGTCCGGCTGATCGCCGCCACCCCGAGCAGGGCCTGGTCGACATCGGGAACGTCGTCCGCGGGCACGCGAGTCCAGGTCGTGCCGTCCCAGTGTTCGATCAGCGACCGGTCACGGCCCTCGTCCGCGTCGCCGACCGCCCAGACCTGGTCGGGGGCGGCCGCGGCGATCGCTTCCAAGCGGCCGGAGACGCCCTTGCCCAGCGGCGGTGTCGGGACCGCCGACCACGCCACGCCGTTCCAGTGCCGCACCTGCGGTTCGAAGGAGAACGACGGCCTGCCGTCAGTGACTTCCTGACGGATGCCGAAGCCCGCGGCCCACACGTCGTCGGCGGCCAGTGCGGCCGTCGCGACCAGGTTCGCCGGCCCGGGCCGACCGGCACGACCTCCCAGTCACCCGGGCGCGCGGCGGCCGGGCTCGCCGACACCAGCACCACGGCGAGTGCCGCGGCCATGCTGCGGACGATCATTTCTTTTCCCCCGGTTTTTCGACGATCTTCTGGTCGGCGGTGGCGGAGTAGACGACGGTGCCCGCGGGCATCCCGTCGGCCGCGGCCACCGCCACGATGCGGAACCCGAGCATGCGCGAGCTGACCGGGTCGAGGACGATTTCGGTGCGCTTGCCGTCGGCCGTGTGGGCGATCGCCACCCCGGCCCGGCCGGCGAGATCGACCTGGCCGGGCACGCGCTCCACGCCGGGCACCGTGGCCAGCACCTGGTACAGGGCGGACCGCAGCGGGGGCGGCAGCAGGGCGTCGGCCGTGGTGGCCAGTGCGGACACCCGCTTGAAGAGCAACCGGTCGGCGTCGCCGCCGGGGCCGTCCTCGGCCACCGCGGCCCGCAGCACCGCCGCCAACCGGCCGGGATCCGTCGGCAACGAAGCCAGGTAAGCGGGAGTGGGGTTGGCCAAGCCGGGTTCCGGCGGCGCGGCGGGCGCGTACTTGGGGTTGGTGGCCGGGTCGGCCGTGACCGTGGTGACCTTGGTGTAGTCGGTGCCGTACGCGGCCAGCTTGGCGCCGTCCGCCGGGCTCAGCGGGTGCGCGTTCAGGCCGTGGGTCATCCTGACCAGCTTGGGCAGCGTTCCCTCGCCGACCGCGCTCCACCGCTCGGTGACGTCCTCCGTGACGTAGGAGGCCGGGCCGTCCTTCCCGGTCACCGTCCGCACGGAGAGGGCACGTTCGGCGGTGTACAGGAAGCCACCGTGGCCGAGGTCCAGGGGCTGGGCGTTGGCGACCCGCTCGACGACCAGCTTCACGGTCGCGGGCACGCTGTCCGCGTCGGTGATCGCTTCGGTGATCGCCTCGGTGCCCGGCATGGCTTGGGCGGGCCGCGTCTCCTCCCGCGGGCCGGCCGGCCAGAAGGTGATCGCGCCGGCCGCGACGACCGCGGCCGCGATGGCCACCGTCGCCGTGCGCAGGGCTCGGCGGCCGGGCCGGGCCGGTTCGGCGGTCCGGGCCAGCACTCGACGGCGGATGGTGGCCAGGTCGGCGGGGTCGGGCGCGGGGCCTTCGTGGTGGTAGCGGCGCAGCGCGGCGTCGACTGCCTGGTCGGTCATGCGGGTCCCTCCAGGACGGTGCTCGTGATGCCGAGGGCGAGCAGGGCGGCACGCAGCCGGGTCCGGCCGCGGTTCAGCCGGGACATGACCGTCCCGATCGGAATGTCCAGCGCGACCGCGATCTCGGCGTAGGTCAGGCCGGCCGCGTACAGGTAGAGCACGTCACGCTGGCGGCGGGAGATCTTGTCGAGTTCACCGGCCAGGGCCCGGATCGCGGTGCTCGCGTCCGCCCGGTCGACGGCGCGGTCGGCCGCGCTCTCCGCGACCGTCTCGTTCTCGTGCCGGATCAGCTTGCGGTACCGGGCCTCCGCCGCCCGGTAGCGGCGCAGCACGTTGGTGGCGATGCCGTACAACCAGGGCAGCGCGCTGGCGTGGGCGGCGTCGAACCGCGCACGCCGTTCGTAGGCGATGACGAAGGTGTCGGCCACCGCGTCGTCCACGGCGTCGGTGCCGATGCGCCGGGCGCAGTACCGGTAGATCTCCCCGGCGTGCCGGTCGAAGACCGTGCCGAAGTCCGCTCGCGTCCCGGCGAGCAGCACGGCGTCCGTCGGCGGGTCGGCGCTGCTTTGCCGGGGCGGCGGGGATGGCGGGGATGAGGTGTGGGGAACTGTTCGCACACCCCTTCTTCCCGCGCCCGCGAGAATCTATTCCCGGCGGGTCGGGGCGGCGAGCGCTCAGGCGATCGCGCAGGTGCTCCCGTTGAGGGTGAAGGACGCCGGTGCCGGGTTCGCTCCGGTGTAGGTGCCGTTGTAGCCGATGTTCACCGAGGCGTTCGGGGCGAGGGTACCGTTCCAGGACGCATTGGTGGCGGTCACGGCGCCGGTGCCGGTCTGGCTGAACGTGGCGCCCCAGCCGGGCAGGCTGACCCGCTGGCCGGCGGTGTAGGTGAAGGCCAGTGTCCAGCCGGTGATCGGGCTGGTGCCGGTGTTGGTGATGGTCACCGACGCGGTCAACCCGCTGCCGCCACCCCAGGCGTACACCGAATACGCGACCTTGCACGTCCCGGTGCCGCCGCCCGCACCGGTCGTCACCGTCGCGATCCCGGACACCGCCGAGGCGTTGCCCGCGGCGTCCTTGGCCCGCACCTGGTAGCGGTAGGTGCTCGACGCGGCCAGGCCGGTGTCGGTGAACGTGGCCGTCCCGGCCGAGCCGACGACGCCGAACGCGCCGCCGGTGGCGCCGGGAGCCCGGTAGACGTCGTAGCCGGTGACACCCACGTCGTCGGTCGACGCGGTCCAGGTCAGCGTGGCACCGCTGGAAGTCACGGCGGACACGGCCGGGGTGCCCGGGGTGGACGGCGCCTGGGTGTCCCCGCCGCCTCCGCTGTAGACAGTGGCTTCCTTCGAGGTCTGCCGGATTCCGTTGACACCGTTGAGCAACCGCTCGCCCCACGGGGTGAGGCCGGCCGGGTCGAAGCCGTTGACCAGGTCGAGGTAGGCGACGTCGCTGCTGTTGCCGCTCCAGGACCAGCCGAGGTAGCCCAGCCCGCGGGTCTGCGCCTGGGCCAGGATGGTGTCCTCGTCCGGGTCGCCGTCGGTGTGCTTGTTCCCGAACTCGCCGACCACCAGCGGCAGTCCCGCGGTCCGGAACGCGTCGAAGTACGCGTTGATCTCGGCCGCGGTGTCGTAGACGCCGTACATGTGAATGGAGAAGACCGTGTTGTGCTGCGGGTCGGCGGCCTGCACCGAGGCCGCGTTGTCCCGCATGATGTTCTGCCAGTCCTGACCCCACATCGGCGCGTCGGCCATCAGCAGGTGCGACAGCCCGGCCGCGCGCAACCGGGTGATCGCGTTGCTCGTCGCGCTCGCCCACGTCGCGCTCACCTGCTGGTTGTTGCCGAACGGCTCGTTGCCCAGGTTGATCACGACGTAGTTTTCCTGGCCCTTCAACGCGTTGGCGACGCCGATCCAGTAATCGGCCGCCTGGTCCAGGGTCGCCGCCGCGCCTTCTTCGCCGTAACCGGTGGTGTCGTGGACCTCCAGCACGCAGATCAGCCGCGACTGCTTGCACAGCGAGACGACGTTCGTGACCTCGGCCGCCGACGTCGGACCCCACCGCTTCCCGCTGCCGAGCACGACCCGGACCGTGTTGGCGCCGAAGGACTTGATGTTCGCGAACGAGCTGTTCTGCGTCGGGTACCACACGTAGGCGTGGTTCACCCCGCGCATGACGAACCCGGCCCCGTTGCCCTCCACGACCCGGGTTCCTTCGACGTGCAGTCCCGCCGCGGCCGGCGTGGCCCCGGCCGGGACGGGCGCCACGACGGCGCCGGCAGCCACCAGCAAAGCGGCCGCCACGACCCGCGGAAATCGCCAACGCATACCGGCCTCCTGTGAACCGACGGGACTGCGCGACCCGGGAGCGCTCCCACGTCGGGACAGACAACCCACAAGCACCGCCGGTGTCAAGGTGCGCGGACGTGTTCGACTTGTTCGCCTCACCGGAGTCCGGCTGATCGCGGCGAACGGCGCAACGCCGTCCGCGCTTCCGGAGCAAGCGACGCCGACCGTCCTCAATGGACAAAGACGGCCGGCGTCCGCCGCACGATCGGGCTCAGCCGACCGGTACCCGGATCCCCAGTGACTCGCGGTACCAGTCCGCCGCCTCCGCCAGGCGCCTGCCGAAGCCCGGACCCGGCGAGACGCCGGTGAGCTGCCAGATGCGGCTGCTCTCGTACCAGTGATCCTGCGTGAGCAGGGAGTACTGGTGGTCGCTCAACGAAGGCATTGCCGCGCGGGTGCGGGCGCGGTGCTCGTCGAGCGGCAGGTCCACGACCGGTAGTGGCACGCCGAGCATTTCGCACATCGCGGTGACCAGCTGGCGCACCCGGACCGGGCGTGGGTCGGCCACGTGGAAGACCTCCCCCGCCCGCTCCCGGGGAGTGAGCGCCAGCACCGCGATCGCCGCGGCCAGGTCGGCCACCGCCACCAGCGACGCGGACGCCACACCCCCCGCCGCCCACGCCGGGACCGCCCGGACCCAGCGGGCCAGCGCCGGCACCACGTGCCGGTCGCCGGTGCCGTGGATCAGGTGCGGCCGCAGCACGATGCCGCCGGCGGCCAGCACCAGGCGCTCGCCCGCCAGCCTGCTCCGGCTGGTCGCCGACGCCGGTTCCGTCGCCAGCCCGAACCCGTCGGCCGGTTCCGCCGCACCCCGGTGGACACCGTCGCGGTAGACCGCGCACGTGCTGAGGTACAGCACGCCCGCGGTGCCCGCGCTGCGGGCCTCCGCGAGGATCTTCGCCGTGCCGTCTTCGTTGACGGCCGTGCACAGCGCGGGTTCCCCGCCCACCTGCGACGCGAGGTGCACCAGGGTGGTGATCCCGGCGCACAGCCCGACGAGACTCGGCGCGTCGGTGAGGTCACCGCGCCACGTCGTCACGCCGGCGTCCGTCATCCACGCCGGCGCCTGGCCCCGGACGAGGACGCGGACCCGCGTGCCCATGCCTCGCGCGACCAGCTCGCGCAGCACCGCCGTGCCGACGAAGCCGGTCGCGCCGGTCACCAGGATGTCCGTCCTGCCGACCGCGGGCTCCCCGGCACTCATGACAAGCGCATCCCCAGCGTGCCGTGCGCGGCCGAGGCGCCCTTCTGCCGGACGTCGACCCGGACGGTCCGCAGTCCGTCCGGCCCGACGGCGTCCGCTTCGACCACCAGACGGCAGTCGGAGTCGAACTCCACGTAGGTGTCGAACCGGAACTCCGCGCTCGCGGGGATGGCGTACGGGTCGCCGAGCACCAGCAAGGCCGCCTGCCGCGCGCCTTCGATGAGCACCATGCCCGGCACGTGGTCGACCGCGTGGTCGAAGAGCACCGCGTGGTCCGGGTCGAACCGCACCGACCACGTGCCGTCCGTCGGCGTCGCCGCCACCAGCACGTCCTCCGCGCGGTCGCGGCCGACCGAGGCCGGGTCGACCCCGGGCAGGACCGCCGCCTGGAACGGTGTCGCCGCGAAGTGGTCGCCCCGCACCCGGCGGTAGACCGCCGAGGAGACGCAGCGCCAGCGTTCCGAACTGGTCCCGATCAGGTGACCGTCGCGGAAGCATTCGAAGTCCAGCCGCATGCCGCCGACGTTCTTGCCCCGATACTCGATCTCGTGCGCGCTGACCCGCAGGACCACGTCGACCGGCCGCCCCAGCGTGGCCAGCCCCGCCTTGTCGACCGAGTACGTCTTCCGGTCGGAAAGGAAGCTGTGACTGATCGGCACGCCGTACGCCCGGTGCGCGATCAGCAGCGCCGCCTGGCGGATCGTCTCCGCGTACAGCATCGGGTCGTGGAACGCCGGCGTCCTCGGCCCGAAGAAGCTGTGCCGGCGCGGCCACTGCGCGCCGACTTCGAACCGGCCTTCGCCGAGGATGTTCAGGTCGGTGACGAAGACCTCCGAGACGGCCGCGCGGTGCACGAGGCTCCGCGGGATCGTCTGCTGGAAGTCGACCGCTGTCGCCGGCCTTCCGTTGATCTTGGTTTCGGGTATTTCGCGCACAGAACCATGAACTACCGTGCTGACCATGACGGTCCTCCCAGTATGATCTACCCCAGTACCCCAGTACTCCCCCGCAACATTTGTAGCCGAATCGGAGTGCGAAAACCATACCAACCGAGCGGTTTTTTTCACTGGCTTTCCTGGAGCGCGCGACGTAGACTGGGCCATTGACGCAACCGAGGGTGCCGCCGAATGGTCCACTGTGGACCGGTTCGGTGGCCGGTGAGAGGAGCTGAGTTGGCTCGCCAAGAGCGTGCGGAGCAGACGCGGAACGCGATCCTCGAGGCCGCGGCCTCCCGGTTCGACGCGGTCGGCTTCCTCGGCGCGAGCCTGTCGGACATCCTGGCCGAGGCAGGTGTCACGAAGGGCGCGCTGTACTTCCACTTCAAGTCCAAGGAAGATCTGGCCGACGCGCTCATCGACGAGCAGTTCACGGTCTGGGAACCCCTGTCGGCGATCGAGCAGCCGGGGTTGCAGACGGTCATCGACCTCACCCAGGGGATGGCGGCCAGCCTGCGGTCCGACGTCCGGGTGCGGGCCAGTATCCGGCTCGTCATCGAGCAAGGCTCGTTCCTCACGCCGGCGGGCAACGTGTACAAGCAGTGGATCGACACGATCCACGGCTGCCTGCTCGCGGCGAAGGTCGCGGGCGACCTGCGCAAGGAGGTCAGCGCCCACGACCTCGCGCAGCTCGTGGTGGGCTCGTTCACCGGGATCCAGCTGAATTCGCAGGTGCTGACCGGACGGTCGGACCTGCTGGAGCGGGTCACGTTCATGTGGACCACGATCCTGAGCTCCGTGGTGCCGCCCCGCCGGCAGCACCGGTTCAACCCGGCGGGCACAGTCGGTGTCATGGAGCCTGCTACGGCCTGAGAAACGTGGGAAACGGGCGGTCGGGCGACATGCCGGGCCGCCCGTTTTCCTGTCCTCGCGCCGTGGGTGACCGTGGTCCGCGGCGGCAGCAACGTGGGGGAACACAAGGGCCCGGCAAAGTCGGACGAGCGCGCCGGAGCAAAGTTCTCGCTCGGTGGCGCCGGTGGTCGTTCGGTGCGCAGGCCAGGGCACCTCCGCCGCCGCGATGTCGCGAATGAGTCATCGGGGACGTGCGAGGTCCCGAATGAGTCGTTCGCGACCTCGAGCAACAGGCGGCGGAAACACGCCGAGCCGGGCTTTCTCAACCACCCGCGCCGCGGGTGACGGACCTCCGTGGCGACCGCTCGGCCAGCTCGATCAGCCGCCACAGCTTCGCCAGCGTCGCGGCGAGGTCGGTGTCCGGCACGACGATCCGGCTGGAAACCACGGATTCGAGACCCACACACGTGACCACCACCAGCAGCTCCGCGGTCTCGAGCGGCACGTCGGCGCCGATTTCGCCGGCCGCCAGCGCGTCGGCGACGTACTGGTGGACCTGGGCCAGCCAGGCGCGGGAGAACACCACGAACCGCTCGTCCGCGGATCCCATCTCGCGCGCCATGCGGAAGCTGGCGCCGACCTTGGGATCGGTGTCGAGCCAGCGCATGAGGGCGCGGCTGAGCTCGGCAAGGCGCCGCAGGGCCGGCCGCGGCACGACGAGCTGCCTGCTCACGTGCTCGCGCAGCACCGTCACCGCGGCGACCTGCACTTCGTCACAGATCTCGTCCTTGGAGGAGAAGTGGAAGTACAGGCCGCCCTTGGTGACCCCCGCCGCCTGCGAGATGCCCACCATGCTGGTGGCCGCGTAGCCGTCCTGGTGCAGCAGCTCGGCCGCGGCTTCCAGCAACAGGCGCCGCGTGTGCTCCGAGCGTGCCTGCTTGGTCACCGTCGGTCCCCTCCGCTCGGCCCGGCCGGCGCAGGGTCCTGCGCCTCTCGCCGACCATAACGTACCAACCGCCCGGTTTACAATCTTTTCCGGCCCAGAAAGTGGCCCCTACAAGGCGTTTGTCGACCAGCGGCACCCAAAACAGACCAACCTCCCGGTTTTGTCTTGAAAACCGGGAGGTCGGTTTAGTATGCTGCCAGTGTGGGACCGGGCACACGGGCGCTGGACATACTGGGGGCGCCGGGCCGGGCAGTCCCGATCGACGCGGACTCCGGAGGGCACTGGAATGAACTACGAGATACTCGGGCACCTGAGGGTCGGTGGACGGCCCGGCGTCAGCGCCCCTCGTGCACGGAAGATCGAGACGCTGCTCGCCGTCCTGCTGGCCAAGCGCAACCAGGTGGTGACCACCGAGCACCTGATCGGCGAGCTCTGGGGTGAGCACCCGCCCGCACGGGCCAGCGCCGCCCTTTACGTCTACGTCTCGCAGCTGCGCAAGCTGCTGCGCGGCACGGGTGACGACGCGGACGACAGCCCCGTCGTGACCAGCCCCCGCGGCTATTCGCTGCACATCGGGATCGACGAGCTCGACGCCGACCGCTTCACCCGTCTCTACCAGCACGGCCGGGCCCTGTACTGGGACCGCAGCTACAAGGAAGCCGCGAAGGTCCTGCGCGAGGCCGCGAACCTGTGGCGCGGCGAGGCGTTCGGCGGCTTCATCGACTCGCCCGACGTCCAGGCCTATTCCGCTCTACTGGAGGAGAGCCGGCTGGAGTGCCTGGAACTGCTGATGGAGACCGAGCTGCTGATCGGACGGCACCGCGAGGTCGTCGGGCAGCTGTCCGCGCTGGCGAAGGAGCACACGCTGCGCGAGACGTTCTACGAGTTCTTGATGACCGCCCTGCTGCGGTCGAACCGCCGTGCCGAGGCGCTGGAGACCTTCGCCTCCGCCCGGCACCACCTGGTCCAGCAGCTGGGCATCGAGCCCGGCAGTTCGCTGCGGAAGCTGCACCACAGCATCCTGGTCGGCGAGATGTCCGACGCGGTCTGACCCGATCCGCGTCCGGCCCCAGCGGCCCGGTCCACCGCCACGAGCGGGGACCGGGCCGCAGCCGTTTCAGCTCCGGTAGAGCGAGACGACCGGTCCGCCGCACACCGCGGGCTCGCCGTACCAGCCGCCTGAACGACCCGCGAGCGCCAGCTCGGCCAGCTCGGCCATGAGGTCCAGTTCCGCGGGCCACACGTAGCGCAGCGGCACGCGGGTGTCGGCCAGGAACAGCGTCTGGCGGGCGCAGTCGTGCCCGGTGACGAGCGGGTGCGCCGCCCAGCCTGCCGGATCCGGGTGATACCCCTGGACGACCAGCGCGCCCCCGGGGCGCAGCCGCGTCGCGAGGCGGCGGACGAAGCCCACCTGCTCTCGCTGGACGAGGAACCGCGAGAGGACGTCCGAACCCGCGTAGACGACGTCGAAGCGCGTCGCGGGCAGGCTGTCGAAGCCGGTCACCGTGACGGCGTACCCCTGCGTCCCGAGCGCGTCCGCCACCGGACCGCCGCCCGGGACGAGCACGCGGGAGCGGCGGGCGACCCGGTCGGCGATCTCGGCGAGGAACACCGCGGCGCCGGCCGGATCGCCCGCCAGCGGGGCGAACCAGGCGTCGAGGGTCCCGGCCGGCTTCTCGACGGTGTGGGTCGGCATCTGGCCACCTCACTTCACGGATTGCTCGGATGTTCTCCACGCAGAGTGCCCGACCGACCTAAAGTCGACCTTGCGTCCGGCGCGCGCGAAAAGGCGGCCCGCGTGGAACGCGGACCGCCTTCGGGGCAGACGTGCTCAGCCTTGGGCGCGCTGCTGGAACTTCCGGACCGCGAAGTACGCGGCCAGGACGGTGATGCCGGCCCACCAGGCCAGCGCGAGCCAGCCGGTCGAACCCGGCGCCGTGCCGTTCATCAGCGCGCGGACCGCGTCGATGAGCACGGTCACCGGCTGGTTTTCGACGACCACCCGCAGCGCCGACGGCATCGACGCCGTCGGCACCAGCGCGCTGGTGGCGTAGGGGACGAAGACCAGGATCATGCCGAGGCCGCCCGCGCCCTCGACGGTCTTGGCGATCGAGCCCAGCAGCGTGGCGAGCCAGAACACGCCGGTCGCGAACAGCGTCAGCAGGCCGATCGCCCCGAGCCAGCCGAGCACCCCGCCCGCCGGGCGGAACCCGACGGCCAGGCCGATCGCGACCATCACCACCAGCGAGAGCAGGCTGCGCAGCACGCCCGCGACGACGTGGCCCACGAGCACGGCCGGGCCCACCATGGGCATCGAGCGGAACCGCTCCACCAGGCCCTGGGTGAGATCCGCGGCCACCCCGACCACGGTGGTCGTGGAGTTGAAGCCCACGCTCACCGCCACCAGGCCGGGCACCAGGTAGTCGATGTAGGCCATGCCGGGAACGGTGATCGCGCCGCCGAACATGAAGCGGAACAGCAGCAGGAGCACGATCGGCAGCGAGACCGCCTGGATCAGCATCTCCGGGTTGCGGGCGATGTGCTTGACGTTGCGCGCGACCAGCACCCGGCAGTCGGACAGCGCCAGCGCGAACGAAGAACGGCTCGGAGTGTCGGGGATCTGCGTCCCCTCGAGCTCCCTGGACAGGGTCTGGGTCATCGCTTCTCTCCCGCGGTTCCGGTGGTTCCGGTAAGGCTGTGGAAAACGTCGTCCAGGGTCGGCTCGGACAGCTCGAGGCCGGTGGTCTCGAGGCCCGCGTCGGCGACCTGGTTGAGCACCCGCCGGACCTGGCCGGGCTGGTCGATGGCGACGCTGACCGTGTCGTCGAGCAGCACGCCGCCGGTCACGCCGTGGGCGCGTGCCGCCTCGGCGGCGGTGGCGAAGGCGAGCTTCAGCCGCTCGGTCCCCACCTTGCGCTTCAGCTCGGCCGCCGTGCCTTCGGCGACGACACGGCCCTTGTCGATCACCGCGATCCGGTCGGCCAGCTGGTCGGCCTCCTCGAGGTACTGCGTGGTGAGCAGGATCGTGGTGCCGCCGTCGAGCAGCTCGCGGATCGCGTCCCACATCGCCGAGCGGCTGCGCGGGTCGAGACCGGTGGTCGGCTCGTCGAGGAACAGCACCGGCGGCGAGGTGATCAGGCTGATCGCCAGGTCGAGCCGGCGGCGCATGCCGCCGGAGTAGGTCTTGACCTGGCGGCCGGCGGCGTCGGTCAGGTCGAACTGCGCGAGCAGCTCGGTGGCGCGGGTCTTCGCCCCGGCCGTGGTCAGGTGGAACAGCCGGGCCATCATCTCCAGGTTTTCGCGCCCGGTGAGCAGCTCGTCGACCGCGGTGTCCTGCCCGGTCAGGCCGATCTGCTCGCGCACCTTCCGCTTGGGCCCGGCGAGGTCGTGACCGTTGATCGTCACGGTGCCGCCGTCGGCCGCCAGGAGGGTGCTCAGGATCCGCACCGTCGTGGTCTTCCCGGCGCCGTTCGGGCCCAGCAGCGCGAACATCGTGCCGCGCCGCACACTCAGGTCGACGCCTTCCAGGACGTCCACGTCGCCGTAGGACTTGCGCAGCCCCCGTGCTTCGATTGCGTAGCCGGCGACCATCGGTTACCTCTCCTCGTTCGGGTCAAGATCGTGGTGAAGCACGGGAAACCACTTCTTTCGGGGGTTCCGGGTGGCGGAGCCCCCGGCCCGGGGCGAAGCCCCGGATGTCACGGTCCAGTGGGCCACAGCCGGTTCGGCGGCGGCAATAATGGCCGGGTCGAGGCCGGTTAGGGGTGGACTAATCGTCGTCACCACCGCCGATCGCCATGCTGATCAGGGCGTCGGCGTCGAGGTCGTCGATCGTGGCCGCCTCGACGGCTTCGGGTTCGACGGAGTCCTCGGGCAGCCGCACGCCCGCCAGCTCCAGCAGCCCGTCCAGGAGGCCGGCGGCGCGCAGCTTCTCCAGCGGGATACCCGCCAGCGCCTCCCGGACCCCTTGCTCGGTAACGGCTTCGGGCGCGGCCTCGACCTCGGCCGGAGCGAGTTCGCCGACCAGGTGCTCGGCGAGGATCCGCGGGGTCGGGTAGTCGAAGATCAGGCTCACCGGCAGCTTCAGGCCGGTGACGAGGCTGAGCTTGTTGCGGAACCCGGTGGCGGACAACGAGTCGAAGCCGACCTCGTTGAACGAGCGGTCCGGCTCCACCGCCTCCGGCCCGGCGTGGCCGAGCAACGCGGCCGCGTGCGTGCGCACCAGGGTCAGCACCGTCGGGACGCGCTTGTTCACCGGCAGCCCGGCCAGCTTCTTCGCCAGCGACTCGGTGTCCTCGGCCGCGTCCTGCGCCGCGCGGCGGCCGGGAGTACCGGCCAGGCCGCGCAGGACGGCCGGGAGGTCGTCGTCGCCGGACGACACCAGCACCCGGGTGTCCAGCGCGATCGGCACCAGCAGCGCCTCCGCCGCACCCGCCGTCGCGTCCAGCAGCCGCAGACCGTCCGCTGTGGACAGTGCGGTGATGCCGGTCTCGCCGATCCGGTGCGCGTCCGCGTCCTCCAGCGCCTCGCCCATGCCGCCGGCCCACAGGCCCCACGCCAGCGAGGTGCCGGCGAGACCTTCGGCCCGGCGGCGGACGGCGAGGGCGTCCAGGAACGCGTTGGCCGCGGCGTAACTGCCCTGCCCCGGCGCGCCGAGCACCCCGGCGGCCGAGGAGAACAGCACGAACGCGGTGAGGTCCAGCTCGCGGGTCAGCTCGTGCAACGCCTGGGCCGCGTCGGCCTTCGGCCGCAGCACGGTGTCGAGCCGATCCGGCGTCAGCGACGTCAGCACGCCGTCGTCGAGGACGCCGGCGGCGTGCACCACCGCCCGCAGCGGCGCTTCGGCCGGAACGGAAGCCAGCAGGGCCGCCAACGCGTCCCGGTCGGCCACGTCGCACGCGGCCAGGGTGACCTCGGCGCCCGACGAAGCCAGCTCGTCCCGCAGCTCGGCCGCGCCAGGGGCGTCGGCCCCGCGGCGGCTGGTGAGCAGCAGGTTGCGCACGCCGTGCTCGGTCACCAGGTGCCGCGCCACGGCCGAGCCGAGCGCACCGGTCGCGCCGGTGACGAGCACCGTCCCTCCGGCGTCCCAGACCGGCGCGGCCGCCGCGTCGGCCGCCTTGGCCAGCCGCGGCACCAGCACCGCACCGGCCCGCAACGCCACCTGCGGCTCGTCGGAGGCCGCCACCGCGGCGAGCGTCCGGCCCGCCGGGGTACCCGCGCCGAGGTCGGCGAGGGTGATCCGGTCCGGGTGCTCGGCCTGCGCCGAGCGGACCAGGCCCGCCACCGCGGCGCCGACCGGGTCGGGGTTCTCCCCCGCCTCGGCCGCCACGGCCCCGCGGGTCACGACGATCAGCGACTCCCCGGATCCGGCCAGCCACGACTGCAGCAGGCCGAGCACGCGGTGCAGTTCGGCGTGGACGTCGTCCGTGCCGCCCGCGGGCAGCACGACCAGGCCGCTCGCCTCGGACACCGCGTCGGCCTGGGCCGCGCCGAGCGCTTCGGTGAGGCCGAAGGCATCCGGGCCCAGCACGGTCCAGTCGGTGACCTCGGCGACGGCGTCGAGGTCGGTCTGCTCCCAGGCGACGCGGAACAGCGAGTCCCCGCCGCCCGTCGGCGCCGCCTGCGGAACCGCGGACATCGGGCGCAGCAGCAGGGATTCCACCGACGCGACCGGCGCACCGGCGCCGTCGGCGACATCGAGCGAGACCGCGCCGGAGCCCACCGGCCGGACGTGAACGCGCAGGGTCGTCGCGCCGACGGCGTGCAGCCGGACGCCCTCCCAGGCGAACGGCAGCGCCGGTTCGTCCCCGGCCGCCCCGGAGACGCCGATGGTGTGCAGCGCGGCGTCGAGCACGGCGGGGTGGATGCCGTACCTGTCGACCTCGGGCACCGAAGCCGGGAGCTGGATCTCGGCGAACGCTTCGCCGTCGCGCTTCCAGGCCGCGACGAGCCCGCGGAACGCGGGGCCGTACACCAGCCCGTCGGCGGCCAGTTCCTCGTAGGTGCCCTCCAGCCGGACCTGCTCGGCACCGGCGGGCGGCCACTCGGTCAGCTCGAACTTCCCGGCCTTGCCCGCCTTGGCGAGCTTGCCGGTCGCGTGCCGGGTCCAGGCGGCGCTGTCGCCTTCCGCCCGGGAGTGCACGCTGAACGTCCGGGTACCGCCGCCGTCGGGCGCGCCGAGGGCGAACTGCACGCGGACACCGGTCCGCTCGGGGACGATCAGCGGGTACTCCAGGGTCAGCTCATCGAGCCGCGGGCAGCCGGCCTCGTCGCCGGCCCGGATCGCCATCTCGACGAAGCCGGTGCCGGGGAACAGGATCGAGCCGCCGACGACGTGGTCGGCCAGCCACGGGTGGGTGCCCACGGAAAGCCGTCCGCTGAACAGCAGCCCGTCGGCGTCGGCCAGTTCCAGGGCCGACCCGAGCAGCGGGTGGTCCTCCTGGCTCGAAGCGCCGGTGGTGCTCTCCAGCCAGAAGCGCTGCCGCTGGAACGGGTAGGTCGGCACCGGGACCGGCCGGGCACCGGTCGGCTCGTAGATCGCCGGCCAGTCGACGTCGACGCCGCTGACGTGCAGCTGCGCGACGCCGGTCAGCGCGGCCACCGCCTCGTCGTTCTCCTTGTGCAGCAGCGAAGCCAGCACCTCGGGCCGCTCGTCGAAGCAGCCCGCGGTCATCGCGGTGAGCGTGGTGTCCGGCCCCAGCTCCAGGAAGCGGGTGACACCGTCGGCGGCGGCGCGGGTGACCGCGTCGAGGAACCGGACGCCCTCGCGGACCTGCTGGACCCAGTACTCCGGCGAGGTCAGCTCGGCCGGCCCGCCGGTGACCGTGGAGAGCACCGGGATGCGCGGCGACGCGTAGGTCAGCTTCGTTGCCACCGCGCGGAACTCTTCGAGCATCGGCTCCATCAGACGCGAGTGGAACGCGTGCGAGACGCGCAGCTGCTTGGTGCGCTCGAACTTCGCCGCGACCTCGGCCACGGCGTCGGCCGCGCCCGAGATGACGACCGAGCTCGGGCCGTTGACGGCGGCGATGTCGACGCTGTCCCCCGCGGCTTCGAGCACCGCGTCAGGAGTCGCTTCGATCGCCACCATCGCGCCACCCGCGGGCAGCGCCTGCATCAGCGCACCCCGGGCGACCACCAGCTTCGCCGCGTCTTCCAGGGAGAACACCCCGGCGCAGCAGGCCGCGGCGATCTCACCGATGGAGTGCCCGGTGAGCACGTCCGGCTTGACGCCCCACGAGCGCACCAGACGGAACAGCGCGACCTCCAGTGCGAACAGCGCGGGCTGGGTGTAGCGGGTCTCGTCGAGGCCTTCGCCGCTGTCGATCACGTCGCGGATCGGGCGGTCCAGGTGCCGGTCGAGTTCCGCGCAGACCTCGTCGTACGCGGCGGCGAACGCCGGGTACTGCTCGGCGAGCCGCGCGCCCATCTTCGCGCGCTGCGAACCCTGACCGGCGAACAGGAACGCCGTGCGTCCGCCCGCGGTGGCGATCCCGCTGACGACCCCGCGCGTCTCCTCTTCGTCGACCAGTGCCGCGAGCCCGCGGACGAACTGCGGTGACCGGCTGCCGATCAGCACCGCCCGGCGGTCGAACGCGCCGCGGGTGGTGGCCAGCGAGAAGCCGATGTCGGCGAGGCTGCCTTCGGGCTCCTCGTCCACATAGGACATCAGCTGCTCGGCCTGTGCCCGCAACGCGGCGGCGCCGCGGCCCGAGACCGGCCAAGCGACCGGACCGTCGTGGTCGGTTCCGCCGGTCACCTCGCGGCGGTCGCCCTCCTCCAGGATCACGTGGGCGTTGGTGCCGCTGACGCCGAACGACGAGACACCGGCCCGGCGGGTGTGCCCGTTGGGCAGCCACTTCACCGGCTCGACCAGCGCGCGGACCGAGCCGGACGACCAGTCGATCTCGGTGGACGGGCGGCCGACGTGCAGCGTCGCGGGCAGCTCGCCCTGGCGCATGGCCATCACCATCTTGATCACCCCGGCCGCGCCGGCCGCGGCCTGCGTGTGGCCGATGTTCGACTTGACCGAGCCGATCCACAGTGGACGCTCGGCCGACGTCTCCTTGCCGTAGGTGGCGAGCAGCGCCTGGACCTCGATCGGGTCGCCCAGCTTCGTGCCGGTGCCGTGCGCCTCGACGGCGTCCACGTCGGACGCGGCCAGGCCGGCGTCGGCCAGCGCCGCGCGGATCACGCGCTGCTGGGCGGGGCCGTTGGGGGCGGTGAGCCCGTTGGACGTGCCGTCCTGGTTGACCGCGCTGCCCTTGAGCACCGCGAGCACGGGGTGACCGAGGCGACGGGCCTCGGACAGCCGCTCCAGCACCAGCACGCCGACGCCTTCGGACCAGGTGGTGCCGTCGGCGTCGTCGGAGAACACCTTGCACCGGCCGTCGGCGGCCAGCCCCTGCTGGCGGCTGAACTCGACGAACGTCTCCGGCGTCGCCATCACGGTCACGCCGCCGGCCAGCGCGAGCGAGCAGTCCCCGCCGCGCAGCGCCTGGGCCGCCATGTGCATCGCGACCAGCGAGGACGAGCACGCCGTGTCGACGCTGACCGCCGGGCCCTCGAGGCCGAGGGTGTAGGAGACCCGGCCGGTGACGATGGAGCCGGCGCTGTTCGCGCCCACGTAGTCGTGGTACTGGACACCCGCGTAGACGCCGGTCGGGCTGCCCTTGAGCGACGTCGGGTCGATGCCCGCGCGTTCGAGGGCCTCCCAGCAGGCCTCCAGCAGCAGCCGCTGCTGCGGGTCGATGGCCGGTGCTTCCTTGGGCGAGACACCGAAGAACGTGGGGTCGAAGTCGCCGGCGTCGTAGACGAACCCGCCGCGGGCCACGTAGGTGGTGCCGGGCCGGCGGCCGGTCGGGTCGAGCAGGCCGTCGATGTCCCAGCCGCGGTCGGCGGGGAAGTCGCCGATGGCCTCGCCGCCGCCGGCGACCAGCTCCCACAGCTGCTCGGGCGAGGTGACCCCGCCGGGCAGGCGGCAGGCCATGCCGACGATCGCGATGGGCTCGTCGGACGCCGCCGAAACCACGGTGACGACGTCGTCGCCGGTGCCGGCCAGCTCGGCCAGGAGGTGCCCGGCCAGCGCCGACGGGGTCGGGTGGTCGAAGATCAGCGTCGCGGGCAGCCGCTGGCCGGTGGCCGCGGTGAGCCCGTTGCGCAGCTCGATCGCGGTGAGCGAGTCGAAGCCGAGCGACTGGAACTGCGCGGACGGCTCGATCTCGTGCGCGCCGCCGTAGCCGAGCACGGTGGCGGCGTGCCCGCGGACCAGTTCGAGCACGGCGTCGCCCCGGTCCGCCTCGGGCAGGGCCAGCAGGCGGGCGGCGAAGGAGTCTTCCGCGGCTGCCGCCGCGCTCGCCGCGACGCGCCGGGTGGGCCGTCCGACCAGCTCCTCGAGGGTCTTCGGGAGCCGGTCGAGCTTGCGCAGCGCCGGCAGGTCCAGCTTCGCCGGGACGACCGTGGCCTGGCGGACCACCAGGGCCCGGTCGAACAGCGCCAGAGCGTCCGAGGTGGACAGCGGCACGATGCCGCTCGCGGCGAGGCGGGTGACCTCTTCCTCCGAGAGCGTGCCGCCCATGCCGCCGATCTCGCCCCACAGGCCCCAGTCCAGCGACAGGCCGGGCAGGCCGTGGGACACGCGGTGCGACGCGAGGGCGTCGAGGAACGCGTTGGCCGCGGCATAGCTGCCCTGGCCCGGCGCGCCGAGCACGCCGGAGACCGACGAGAACAGCACGAACGCCGAGAGCGCGGTGTCGCGGGTGAGCTCGTGCAGGTTCAGCGCGCCGTCGACCTTCGGCCGCAGCACGGCGTCGAGGCGCTCGGGGGTGAGCGCGGTGAGCACGCCGTCATCGAGGACGCCGGCGGCGTGCACCACCGAGGTCAGCGGGTGCTCGGCGGGAATCGCAGCGAGCACCTCGGCGAGCGCGGCGCGGTCGGCGACGTCGCACTGCGCGATCTGGACGTCCACGCCCAGCTCACCGAGGTCGGCGGCCAGGCGGGTCAGCTCGGGCGTGCCGCGACGGCTGACCAGCAACAACCGGCGGACGCTGTGCTCGGTGACCAGGTGCCAGGCGAGCTTGGCGCCGAGCGCGCCGGACGCGCCGGTGATCAGCACGGTGCCGTTCGGGTGGAAGTACGCCGGTTCGGGTTCGGCCGCGGTGCGCACGAGCCGCGGGACGAGCACCGTGCCGAAGCGGACGGCGGCCTGCGCTTCCCCGGTGGCGAGGACCCGCGGCAGGACCTCGTCGACCTCGGCCTCGGCGTCCAGGTCCAGCAGCACGAACGTGTCCGGGTTTTCCTCCTGTGCCGAGCGCACGAGGCCCCAGGCGGCGGAGGCGGCGAGGTCGGTGACGCCGCCGCCGGCCGCGACGGCCCCACGGGTGACCACGACCAGGCGCGCATCCTCCGGGTGGTCCTCGGCGAGCCAGATCTGCAGGGCGCCGAGGACGCTGTGGGTCAGTGCGTGCGTCTCCTCCGCCGTGCCGGTTTCACCGGCGCAGTCGAAGACCTCCACCGCGGAGGCGTCCACAGTGGACTCGGTGGGGATCCGCTGCCAGTCGATCCGGTAGAGCGGCGCTTCCGCCGTGACCGGCGCGGTGAACGCGCGGAACACGGTCTCGGCCACGGTGGCGACGGGCGCCCCGGTGGCGTCGGCGAGAGCGACCTCGTAGCCGTCCTCGGTGGTCGGCGTGAACCGCACCCGCAGCGCCGAGGCACCGGTGGCGTGCAGCTCGACGCCGGTCCAGCAGAACGGGACCCGGCCGACCCCGCCGTCACCACCGCCCGCGACGCGCAGGGCGTGGGTGCAGGCGTCGAGCGCCGCCGGGTGCAGGCCGAAGCGCTCGGCGTCGCTGTCCTCGGGCAGCACGACCTCGGCGAACACCTCGCGCCCGCGGCTCCACACGGCGCGCAGCGAACGGAACAGCGGACCGTAGGTGAGGCCGGTGTCGGCGAAATCGTCGTACACGCCCTCGATCACGACCGGCTGGGCACCGGCGGGCGGCCACTCGGCCAGCTCCACCCCGCCCCGGTACGACTGGGGCGCGACCGTGCCGCTCGCGTGCAGCGTCCACGGCTCGTCGCCGGTACCTTCCGCTCGCGAGTGGACGGTCACGGCGCGGACACCGTGCTCCCCCGCCGCGCCCACGGTCACCTGGACCTGCACGCCACCCCGCTCCGGCACCACCAGCGGGCTGCTGAGCGTGAGTTCCTCGATCCGGCCGCTGCCGACCTGGTCGCCGGCGCGCACCACCAGCTCCAGGAACGCCGTGCCGGGCACGGTGACGACGTCGCCGAGCCGGTGCTCGGCCAGCCACGCGTGCGTCTCCACCGAAAGCCGCCCGGTGAGCACCACGCCGTCGGTGTCGGCGAGGGCGACGGCGGCGCCGAGCAGCGGGTGCCCGGCCGAGGTGAGGCCGACCGCGGTCACCTCGTCGCGGTTGGCGCGGGCGTCGAGCCAGTAACGCTTGCGCTGGAACTCGTACGGCGGAAGGTCGACCCGCTGCGCGCCGCGGCCGGCGAAGACCGCGGCCCAGTCCGGAACGAGCCCGCTGACGAACAGCTCGGCGAGCGCCGTGAGCGCCGCCTGCGGCTCCGGCCGGTCCTTGCGCAGGACCGGCACGACCACCGCGTCGAAGCTCTGTTGTTCAAAAGCGTGCCGGGCCAGTGCGGCCAGCACGCCGTCCGGCCCGACCTCGACGAACCGCGAGACGCCCTGGGCGCTCAGCGCGGTGAGCCCGTCGTGGAACCGGACGGCCGCGCGGACGTGCGAGACCCAGTACTCCGGCGTGGCGACCTCGGTCCCGGCGAGCGCGCCGGAGACGTTCGAGACGAGCGGGATCGTGGGCGCGGAGTAGGTGAGCGTGCGGGCGACGGCGGCGAACCCGGCCAGCATCGGCTCCATCAGCGGCGAGTGGAACGCGTGCGACACCTTCAGCTTCGAGGACTTGCGGCCCTCGAACCGAGCGGCGACGGCGGTGACGGCGTCCTCGGTGCCGGAAAGCACCACGGAGTCGAGGCCGTTGATGGCGGCGATGCTCACATCGGCGGTCAGCAGCGGCGTGACCTCGTCCTCGGTCGCCTGCAGCGCGACCATCGCGCCGCCGGCCGGAAGCGCCTGCATGAGCTTCGCACGGGCGGCGACCAGCTTGGCGGCGTCGGCCAGCGACAGCACGCCGGCGACGTGCGCGGCGGCCAGTTCGCCGACCGAGTGGCCGAGCAGGAAGTCGGGCTTGAGGCCCCACGAGGACAGCAGCCGGAACAGCGCGACCTCGATCGCGAACAGCGCGGGCTGGGTGTAGCCGGTCTGGTTGATCAGGCGCGGCTTCTCGAAGACGACCGTCTTCAGTGGACGGTCCAGGTGCGGGTCCAGCTCGGCGAAGACTTCGTCCAGTGCCTGAGCGAACACCGGGAACGCGGCGGCGAGCTCGGCCCCCATCCCCGCGCGCTGGGCGCCCTGGCCGGAGAAGAGGAACGCGGTGAGTCCCTCGACGACGGTGCCGGTGACCAGCGCGGGCGACTCCAGGCCGTCGGCGAGGGCGGCGACCCCGGCCTTCCCGTCGAGCACGACGGCACGGTGGGTGAGCGGCGAACGCGACGTCGCCAGCGAGAAACCGAGGTCGAGCGGCGAAGCACCGTCCACGACGGACAGCAGGCGCGACGCCTGTGCCTTCAGCGCCGCGGTGCCGTGCCCGGCGAGCGGCCACGGGACCGGGACGCCTTCGGGCCAGCTCGGCGTCACTTCCTCCGCCTCGGCGGAGGGGGCCTCTTCGACGATCACGTGTGCGTTGGTGCCGCTGACGCCGAACGAAGAAATCCCGGCGCGACGCGGTTTGTCCCCGGCCGGCCACGAACGCTCCTCCGTCAGCAGCGAAACGCTGCCCGCCGTCCAGTCGACCTCGGTGGTCGGCTCGGTGACGTGCAGGGTCTTCGGCAGGACGCCGTTGCGCAGCGCCTGCACCATCTTGATCACACCGCCGACCCCGGCCGCGCCCTGGGCGTGCCCGATGTTCGACTTGATCGAGCCGAGCCACAGCGGGCGGTCGCGGTCTTGGCCGTAGGTGGCGAGCAGGGCCTGGGCCTCGATCGGGTCGCCGAGGGTGGTGCCGGTGCCGTGGCCTTCCACGGCGTCCACATCGGACGCCGAGAGCTGCGCGTTCGCCAGGGCCTGGCGGATCACCCGCTGCTGGGACGGACCGTTCGGGGCGGTGAGGCCGTTGGATGCGCCGTCGGAGTTGACCGCGGACCCGCGCACGACGGCGAGGACCGGGTGCCCGTTGCGGCGCGCGTCGGACAGCCGCTCCAGCAGGAGCGTGCCCGCGCCCTCGGCCCAGCCGGTGCCGTCGGCGCTGTCGGAGAACGGCTTGCACCGGCCGTCCGCGGCGAGCCCGCGCTGCCGGCTGAAGGCGACGAACGGGCCGGGCCGCGACATCACCATCACGCCGCCGGCCAGCGCCAGGGTGCAGTCGCGCTGGCGCAGCGCCTGCACGGCGAGGTGCAATGCGACCAGCGAAGACGAGCAGGCCGTGTCGATCGTGATCGCCGGGCCCTCCAGGCCCAGCGCGTAGGCGATCCGCCCGGAGATGACCGACCCGGCGTTGCCGGTGCTCAGGTAGTCCTGGACCTCGCCGGCGAGCACCGACGGCGGCAGCTCGTCGTAGTAGTCCTGGTCGCCGCTGCCGAGGAAGACGCCGACCTGCTGTTTCGCCAGGGAGTGCGGGGCGATGCCGCCGCGCTCGAAGGTCTCCCACGCCAGCTCCAGCGTGAGCCGCTGCTGCGGGTCCATGGCGAGCGCCTCACGCGGCGAGATGCCGAAGAAGGGCGCGTCGAACTGGGCGACGTCGTGGATGAAGCCACCCTCGCTCACGTAGCTGGTGCCCGGGCTGTCGGGGTCGGCGTCGAACATCGAGTCCAGGCCCCAGCCGCGGTCGGCAGGGAACGGGCCGACGGCGTCGCGGCCTTCGGCGACGAGGCTCCAGAGGTCCTCCGGTGAACGCACGTCGCCCGGGTAGCGGCAGCCCATCGCGACGATCGCGATCGGCTCGGCCTCCGCCGCCTCGACCTCACGAAGCCGCTCACGCGTCTCCTGCAGGTTGGCGGTCACCCGCTTCAGGTAGTCGACCAGCTTGCTTTCGTCAGTCATCGTGGGGATACCTCTCAGGCGCCGAGCTCGTTGTCGATGAGGGCGAACAGCTCATCCGTGGTCGCGGTCTCCAGCACGTCGGTGGCCTTGGTGCCGGACAGGGTTTTGTGCAGGGTGGTCACCATCGCCTGCAGCCGGGCGACGATCCGGGACCGGTCGATCTCGGCGGCGTCCAGGCCGGCCGCGACCGCTTCCAGCCGGTCCAGCTCCACTTCGAGGGGGACCGCCGCTTCGCCGCCGCCCAGTTGCGTCCACAGGTGCTCGGCGAGCGCCTGCGGGTTGACGTGGTCGAACGCGACGGTGGCCGGGAGCTTGAGGCCGGTGGCGGCGCCGAGCCGGTTGCGCAGGTCGACCGCGGTGACCGAGTCGAACCCGAGTTCCTTGAACGCGCGGGCCGGTTCGACCGCGGAGCCGTTGTCGTAGCCGGCGACCACGGCGACCTGGCCGCGGACCAGCTCCAGCAGCGTCCGCTGCTGTTCGGCGGGCGTGAGCGAGGCCAGCTGCCCCTTCAGGTCGCCGGTGTCCTCGACCGCGTCGGTCTTGTCCTCGGCGACCTCGGGCAGCGCGCGCAGCAGCGGCCGCGGCCGGGCGAGCTGGTACACCGGGGCGAACGCGGCCCAGTCGATGTCGGCGACCACCAGGTGGGTCTCGTCGTGGTCCAGCGCCTGGCCCAGTGCCTCGACGGCGAGTTCCGGCGCCATCTCGGCCAGGCCCAGGCGCCGCAGCAGGTCGCTCGCCTCGGCGTCGACCATGCCCCCGCCGCCCCACGAGCCCCAGGCGATCGCGGTCGCGGTGCGTCCCGCGGCGCGGCGACGGCGGGCGAGCGCGTCGAGGTAGGCGTTGCCCGCGGCGTAGGCGGGCTGGCCGGAGGTGCCCCACACGGCGGCGCCGGAGGACATCAGCACGAACGCGTCCAGCTCGGTGTCGCCGAGCAGCTTGTCGAGCAGTGCGGCTCCGGTGACCTTGGCGCGGGTGGCGGCGGCGAACTCCGCGGGCGTGACGTCGGCCAGGGGCGACTCGGCGGTGAGCACCCCGGCGGCGTGCACGACGGCCGTCGGCGGGTGCTCGGCCAGCAGCGCCTCGAGTGCCTGCTCGTCGGAGACGTCGCACGCGGCGACGGTGACGCGGGTGCCGAGCTCGTCGACCAGCTCACGCGCACCGGCGGCGTCGAGGCCGCGACGGCTGGTGAGCACGATGTGCTCGGCACCGCGGCCGGCCAGCCAGCGGGCGACGTGGGCGCCGATCGCGCCCGTGCCCCCGGTGACCAGCACCGTGCCCCGCGGCTTCCACTCCGCCTCGGTTCCCGGCAGCGGAGCGCGGACCATGCGCCGGGCGAACACCCCGGACGGCCGGATCGCGACCTGGTCCTCGTTGTCCGCTCCGGACACCACGGCGGCCAGGCGCGCGGCGTCCGCGGGGCCCTCGACGTCGACCAGGCCACCCCAGGTGGCGGGCTGGTCGAGCGAGACGACCGTGCCGAGGCCCCACACCGCCGCGGCGGCCGGGTCGGCGGCGGAGAAGGCGTCCACCGCGACCGCGCCGCGGGTGACCACCCAGGCCGGAGCGTCGACGCCGGTGTCGCGCAAGGCTTGCAGCAGTGCGATGGTGGCGGCGACCGCGGTGCTGAGCGCGGGGTGCTCCGGGTGTTCGCGGGTGTCGAGCGCGAGCAGCGACAGCACGCCGTCGAACGGCCGCAGCGCCGTCGCCTCGGTGAGCAGCCCGGCCAGCTTCTCGCGGTCGGCCGTCGCGATCACCCGCACGACGTCGCCCTGCTCGGCGAGCGCGTCGGCCAGCTCGGCCGCCTCGGGGACGTCCGCGGGCACGACGACCAGCCAGGTGCCGGCCAGCCCGCCCGTGACGGTCACCGGCGCCCACGAGACGCGGTAGCGCCAGGACTCCACCGTGGACAGGTCGGTGCGGCGGCCGTGCCAGGCGGCCAGTGCCGGGACGACCTCGGCCAGCGGGGCCGCTTCGACGCCGAGCCGGGCGGCGAGCGCGTCGACGTCGCCGCCTGCGACGTCCTGCCAGAAGTCCTGGTCGGCGACCTGGGCGCCGGTCACGGGAGCTGCCGCGGCTTCCTCTTCGTGCCAGAAGCGCTTGTGCTGGAAGGGATAGGTCGGGACGTCGGCGATCCGGCCGCCGGGCACCAGCGAGGCCCAGTCCGCCGCGCCGCCGCGGACCGAGTGCTCGGCCAGTGACGTCGCGAAGCGGGTCAGGCCGCCTTCGTCCCGGCGCAGCGTGCCGACGACGGCGCCGCTGTGCCCGCCCTCGTCGAGGGTCTCCTGGATGCTCATGGCCAGCACCGGGTGCGGGCTGACCTCGACGAACCGGGTGTAGCCCGCCTCGGCGAGCTTCGCGACGACCGGCGCGAAGCGGACCGTGGTGCGCAGGTTGGTGAACCAGTACCGCGCGTCCACGGTGGACCCGGTCACCGGCTCCTCGGTCACCGTGGAGGTCATCGCGACCGTCCCGGCGCCGGGGGTGATCGGGCCGAGGTCGGCCAGCAGGCGGTCGGCGAGGTGCTCGACGTGCGCGGAGTGTGACGCGTAGTCCACCGGCACCCGCTTGGCGCGGAAGCCTTCGGCCTGCAGCTGGTCACGCAGCTCGTCGAGGGCCTCGCCGTCGCCGGACAGCACGGCTGAGGTGGCGCCGTTGTCGGCAGCCAGGGAGATCCGGCCGCCCCAGGCGTCGAGCCGGGTCAGCAGCTCGGTGGCGGGCAGGCCGGCGGCGAGCATCCCGCCACCTCGGCCGCCGAGGACGTCCCCGATCGCCTTGCTGCGCAACGCGACCACGCGGGCACCGTCCTGAAGCGACAGTGCACCCGAGACGCTCGCGGCGGCGATCTCGCCCTGCGAGTGCCCGATCACCATGTCCGGCTCCACGCCGTGCGCACGCCACAACGCGGCCAGCGAAACCATCACGGCCCACAGCATCGGCTGGACGACGTCCACCCGGTCCGCGGGCGGGGTGCCCGGCTCCCCGCGCAGCACGGCGATGACCGACCAGCCGGTGAACTTCTGCAGAGCCGCGTCGCATTCGGCCATCCGCTCGGCGAACACCGGCGACTGCGCCAGCAACTCGATCGCCATGCCGGTCCACTGCGACCCCTGGCCCGGGAACACGAACACGGTCTTGCCGCGCACATCGGCGGTGCCGGTGACGAGGTCCGGCCGCGATCCCCCGGCAGCCAGCGCGCGCAGCGCCTCGGCGGCCTGCGCGCCGTCCCCGGCGAGCACCACGGCGCGGTGGTCGAGCCGGGCCCGCCCGGTGGCGAGGGTGTGCGCGATGTCGGCGAGTTCGTCGGCCTGACCGTCCACATGGGACGCCATCCGGCCGGCGGCGGCGGCCAGCGCGGCCGGGGTCTTCGCCGACAGCACCAGCGGGCAGACCACCGGCGCGGGCGGTTCTTCCCGCTCCTGGCGCGGTGCCTGCTCCAGGATCACGTGCGCGTTGGTGCCGCTGACCCCGAACGAGGACACGGCCGCGCGGCGCGGGCGGGAGACCTCGGGCCAGTCGCGCGGCTCCGTCAGCAGCTCCACCGCGCCCGCGGTCCAGTCGACGTGCCTCGACGGGGTGCCGACGTGCAGGGTGCGCGGCAGCCTGCCGTGCCGCAGCGCCTGCACCATCTTGATCACCCCGGCGACCCCGGCGGCGGCCTGCGGGTGGCCCATGTTCGACTTGATCGAGCCGAGCTGCAGCGGCTCCCCCGTGGTGCGCTGCCCGTAGGTCTCCATCAGCGACTGCGCCTCGATCGGGTCGCCGAGCGCGGTGCCGGTGCCGTGCGCCTCGACAGCGTCCACATCGGACACCGAAAGCCCGGCGTCGGCCAGTGCCGCCTCGATCACCCGGACCTGCGAGGGGCCGTTCGGGGCGGAGAAGCCGTTGCTCGCGCCGTCCTGGTTCACCGCGGAACCGCGCAGCAGCGCGAGGATCCGATGACCGTTGCGGCGTGCGTCCGAGAGGCGCTCCAGCACGAGCACGCCGACGCCCTCGGCCCACGACGTGCCGTCGGCGTCGTCGGAGAACGACTTGCTCCGGCCGTCCGCGGCCAGGCCGCGGCGGCCGGAGAAGTCGACGAACATCTCGGGCGTGCCCATCACGGCGACGCCGCTGACCAGCGCGAGCGTGCAGTCGCCGCGGCGCAGGCCCTGCGCCGCCATGTGCAGTGCCACCAGCGACGACGAGCACGCGGTGTCCACCGAAACCGACGGTCCTTCGAGCCCGAGTGTGTAGGACACCTGCCCGGAGACCAGGCTGCCCTCGGGGCTGCCACCGCTGTAGTCGTGGTACATGACGCCGGCGAAGACGCCGGTGGGGCTGCCCTTGAGCGCGTGCGGGTCGAGCCCGGCCCGCTCGATGGCCTCCCAGGACGCTTCGAGCAGGATCCGCTGCTGGGGGTCGGCGCGGCGGGCGTCACGCGGGCTGATGCCGAAGAACTCCGCGTCGAAGTTCGCGGCGTCGTAGAGGAAACCGCCGTGGCGCGTGTAGGTCTTGCCGGGCCGCTCGGGCGTCGGATCGTAGACGCCCTCGAGGTCCCAGCCGCGGTCGGCGGGAAACTCGCCGATCACGTCACGGCCGCCGTCGACGACGTCCCAGAGGTCGTCCGGCGTCGCGACGCCCCCGGGGTAGCGGCAGCTCATGCCGATGATCGCGAGGGGCTCGGTGTCCCTGGTCTCCAGCTCGTGCACCCGGTGCCTGGCCTGCTTGAGGTCGGCCGTCGCACGCTTCAGGTAGTCGCGGAGCTTGTCCTCGTTGCTCATGAGATACCCAATTCCTCGTCCAGCACGGCAAAGAGCTCGTCGTCGGTGGCTTCGTCCAGGTCGGCGGATTCGGCGACGCCCGTGTTCGCCTCGGTCCACTTGCGGACCAGTGCGTCGAGGCGGGCGGTGACCTTCGCGGTCGAGCCGTTGAGCGACCCCGCGCCGGCCAGCAGCGCTTCCAGGCGGTCGATCTCGGCCAGCAGCGGCTCCGCGGCGCCGCGGCCCGGGCCGAGCAGCTCGTGCAGGCGCCGGGCGAGCGCGGCCGGCGTCGGGTGGTCGAACACGATGGTCGCGGTCAGCTTCAGGCCGGTCAGCGCACCGAGCTGGTTGCGCAGCTCCACCGAAGTGAGCGAGTCGAAGCCCATCTCCTGGAAGGCACGCTCCGGCTCGACCGACGCGGCCGACGTGAACCCGAGCACCGCCGCGACCTGCTCGGACACCACACCCAGGAGGTAGGCCTCGCGCTCGGTCTCGGGCACCGTGCCCAGCCGGGCGGCGACCGCGCCGCCGGCCCGGGCGGCCGGGCGGCGGCCCGGCGCGGGCCGGACGAGCCCGCGCAGCACCGGCGGAAGAGCGTCGGTGCGGGCGCGCAGCGCCGCGAGGTCGAGCTTCACCGGCGCGAGCACGGCATCCTCGGCGGTGAGACACGCATCGAGCAGGGCGAGGGCCTCGTCGGTGGCCATCGGCGGCGTGCCGAGGCGGCGCAGCCGGCGGAAGTCGGCCTCGTCGAGTTCGCCGGCCATGCCGCCGTCCTCGGCCCAGGCGCCCCAGGCCAGTGCCGTCGCCGCGAGTCCCTGGGCACGGCGGTGGCGAGCCAGCTCGTCGAGGTAGGCGTTGGCGGCGGCGTAGCCGGCTTGGCCGGCCGCGAGCACGGTGCTCGCGGCCGAGGAGAACAGGACGAACGCGTCGAGGTCGCGGGTCAGCTCGTGCAGGTGCCACGCGCCGTCGACCTTGGGGGCGAAGACGCGGTCCAGCTCGTCGTCGGTGAGCGCCTCGACCCGGCCGGCGGCGGGGACGCCCGCGGCGTGCAGGACGGCGGTCAGCGGCGCTTCGGCCGGGACCGCGTCGAGCAGCGACCGCACGGACGCCGCGTCGGTGACGTCGCAGCTCGCGATCGTCACCTCGCTGCCCAGCTGCTGGAGTTCTTCGCGCAGTTCGGCCGCGCCGGGAGCGTCGGCGCCCCGGCGGCTGGTGAGCAGCAGGCGGCGCACCCCGTGTCGCTTCACCAGGTGCTTCGCGACAACGGCGCCGAGCCCGCCCGTGCCCCCGGTGATGAGGACAGTCCCGTCGGGGTTCCAGTTCAGCGCCCCCGCCTGCGGCGTCGCGGGGGTCAGGCGCGGCACGAGGACCTTGCCGTCGCGGACGGCCACCTCGGGCTCGCCGGTGGCCAAGGCCGGCTCGGCGTCGCCGGCGGTGCTGTTCACTTCGAGGTCGACGAGGACGAACCGGCCCGGGTTTTCGGCCTCGGCCGCCCGCACCAGGCCCCAGACCGGCGCGACGGCCGGGTTGACGTCTTCGCCGTCGACCGACACCGCGCCGTGCGTGACCACGGCCAAGCGGGTTTCGCCGTCCTCGGCGAGCAGTTCCCGGACCGCGGCGAGCACCTGCCGCGTGACCGCACGAGCCGCGGTGGGCACCGGACCGTCCGGAGTGGGCACTTCCAGCACCTTCGCGCCGCCGGCGTTCCCGGTGGGCGAAGCGGGCTCCCAGGACACCCGGAACAGCGAGTCCCGGTTCGAAGTCAGCTTGTCCAGCGAGATCGGCCGCGCGGCCAGTGACTCGACGGACAGCACCGGCCCGCCGGTGGCGTCGGCGATCCGCAGCGTGATGGTGTCGGCACTCGTCGGCGACACGTGCACCCTCAGTTCCGCCGCGCCCGCACGGTGCAGGGTGGTGCCGGTGAAGGCGAACGGCAGCATCGGCTTCGCTTCGCCGTCCTCCGGCCCCGGGCCGAGCAGCTGAGCGTGCATCGCGGCGTCGAGCAGGGCCGGGTGCAGGCCGTAACCGAGGGCGTCGGCGCCATCGGGCAGGACGACGTCGGCGTACACGTCGTCGCCGTGCCGCCACATCGCCCGCAGGCCCTGGAAGGCGGTGCCGTAGTCGTAGCCCAGCTCCGCGAGCCGCGCGTACGGTTCGGCCAGCTCGACCTCGACGGCACCCGCGGGCGGCCACTCGGCCAGGTCGAACGACGGCGGGTCCGCCTCGGCACCCACGAACCCCTCGGCGTGCCGGATCCAGGCGTCCTCGCCGTCGAGTCGCGAGTGGACAGTGAGGCGACGGCGGCCGTTCTCCTCGGCTTCCACCGACACCTGGATCGCCGCGCCCGCGCCCACGGCCAGCGCCAGCGGGGCCTGAAGCGTCAGCTCCTCGATCCGGGCGCACCCGGCCTCGTCGGCGGCGCGCTGCGCCAGCTCGAGGAAAGCCGTGCCGGGCAACAGGATCGTGCCGAGGACGACGTGGTCGGCCAGCCACGGCGTGGTGTCCGCGGACAGCCGGCCGGTGAGCACCAGCGTGTCGGAATCCGGGACCCGCACGACGGCGCTGAGCATGGGGTGCCCGGCGGGCTGCTGGCCGTGGTCCCCGGCGTCGCCGGCGGCGCTGGTGGCGGGCAGCCAGTAGCGGGTGCGGCGGAACGCGTAGGTGGGCAGCCCGACCCGCCGGGCACCGGCGTAGAACGCCGCCCAGTCCACGGGAACACCCCGGGCGTGCAGAGTCGCGAGCGCGGTGACGACGGTGTGCGCCTCGGCGCGGTCCTTGCGCTGCGCCGGGACGAACGCGAGCGTGCCGTCGTCCAGCGCGGTCCGCGCGGCGGCGGTGAGCACCGCGCCCGGCCCCACCTCGACGAACGTCCGGACACCC
>Ga0070668_100000151_pt1 | contig 44059 bp, 46 predicted proteins | sample KBSS43metaG_FD_64661 | JGI IMG/M metagenome (GOLD analysis project Ga0070668, IMG submission 64661) | Switchgrass rhizosphere microbial communities from Kellogg Biological Station, Michigan, USA - KBS S4-3 metaG | ecosystem: Host-associated > Plants > Roots > Rhizosphere > Soil ...
GCTGACCGTCGTCCTGTTGCTGCTCATGCTGATCAACATCCGCAACTTCTTCGGCGTGATCTCGCTGCTGGTCACCGGGGCGATCGTCTTCGCCGTGTCCTGGTATGCGTCGCCGCAGGTGCAGGCCGCTTTCGCGTACGCCGGGGTGTGGTTCCTGCTGTTCGGCGGGGTCCGCCCGGTGTTCGAGCTGCAGAGCCTGCGCAGCCGCGGCCGGATGCCCGAGTCGGACGCCGACCAGCTCGCCCACATCACGCACGTGCCGGCCCTGTTCTGGGTCGGCTTCTTCCTGGTCGTCAATCTGGCCGCCCTGGCGATCGGTGCGTTCCTCCTGGGCGGCCAGTGGCTCCCCACCAGCTAAAGCGGGATATTTCCGTGCTTCTTCGGCGGTAGCGTCTCGCGCTTCGTCCGCAATGTCCGCAATGCTCGGGTCACCTGAGCCCGCGTGGCCGACGGCGCGATCACCGCGTCCACATAGCCGCGTTCGGCGGCGATATAGGGGTTGGCCAGCGTGTCCTCATATTCCTGGATGAGTTCGGTGCGCCGGGTGACCGGGTCGTCGGCCGCGGCCAGCTCGCCCCGGTAGAGAATGTTGACCGCCCCCTGTGCGCCCATCACCGCGATCTGCGCGGTCGGCCAGGCGAAGTTCAGGTCGGCGCCCAGGTGCTTCGAGCCCATCACGTCGTACGCGCCGCCGTACGCCTTCCGCGTGATCACCGTCACCTTGGGTACGGTCGCCTCGGCGTACGCGTAGATGAGCTTGGCGCCGCGGCGAATGATGCCTTCCCACTCCTGGGACGTGCCCGGCAGGAATCCGGGCACGTCGACGAAGGTGACCACCGGAATGTTGAAGGCGTCGCAGGTACGCACGAAGCGGGCGGCCTTTTCGCTGGCCGCGATGTCCAGCGTGCCGGCGAAGTGCATCGGCTGGTTGGCGACCACGCCGACCGGCCGGCCCTCGACCCGGCCGAAGCCGACCACGATGTTCTGCGCGTAGAGCGGCTGCACCTCCAGAAAGTCCTCGACCACCGTCTCCACGACCTTTTTGATGTCGTAGGGCTGGTTGGCCGAGTCGGGGATGAGCGAGTCCAGGGCGAGATCGGCTTCGCCGGGGCTGAGGTCGGCGGGCAGGTCGAAGCTGGCCGGTTCGTCCAGGTTGTTGCTGGGCAGGTACGACAGGAGCGCGCGCACGTAGTCGATGGCGTCCTCCTCGTCGTTCGCCAGGTAGTGCGCGTTGCCGCTGCGAGTGTTGTGCGTGCGGGCGCCGCCGAGTTCCTCGAAGCCGACCTCCTCGCCGGTCACCGTCTTGATCACGTCGGGGCCGGTGATGAACATGTGCGAGGTCTGGTCGACCATCACGGTGAAGTCGGTGATCGCCGGGGAGTAGACCGCGCCGCCCGCGCACGGGCCCATGATCAGCGAGATCTGCGGGATGACGCCGCTGGCCCGGACGTTGCGGAAGAAGATGTCGGCATACAGGCCGAGCGCGACCACGCCCTCCTGGATGCGGGCGCCGCCGGAGTCGTTGATCCCGATGATCGGGCAACCGATCTTCATGGCCAGGTCGAGCACCTTGACGATCTTTTCGCCGAAGACCTCGCCGAGCGAACCGCCGAAGATCGTGAAGTCCTGCGAGAAGACGCAGACCTGGCGGCCGTCGACGGTGCCGTAGCCGGTCACCACGCCGTCGCCGTAGGGCCGGTTCTTGTCCAGGCCGAAGTTGGTCGAGCGATGCCGGGCCAGCTCGTCCAGCTCGACGAACGAGTCCTCGTCGAGCAGCATCGCGATGCGTTCCCGGGCCGTCTTCTTGCCGCGGGCGTGCTGCTTCTCGACCGCTCGCGCGGAGCCGGCGTGCACCGCCTCGTCGGTGCGCCGGGCCAGGTCGGCCAGCTTTCCGGCCGTCGTGTGAAGGTCGGCCTGGACCGCGTCCTGCTGCGTCGTCACGGTGGTTTCCCCATGCTCTCTCGGAGTCATGGTGATCGTAATGCGAAAGGCTTTCTCCCGCCGCTACGGGTGCGTTTCGCACGCAATGCCCCATTCGTTACTACTCGCGTGACGAACTGGATGACCGCGGCCGGGATCGCCCTCATCGCAGGTGGCCTCGCCACATTGGTCTGCTTCCGCGCGGTGCTCTTCGGCTCGGGCCGGCGACGGGCGCGGCGGCAGGCGGCCGCGCTGGAGCCGTCCCGGCGGCAGGCGGCCACGCCGAAGGCGTCCGGGCGGCCGGCGGCCGTGCCAGAGGCGTCCGGGCGGCAGGCGGCCGCGCCGGAGGCGTCCGGGCGGCAGGCGGCCGCGCCCTCGCGGCGGGGGAGTCGGCGGCGGGCGCTGGCCGCGGCGTTCAGCGGGCAACCGGCCCGGGCGGACGGGCGCGGCGCCGGCCCCGACCGCGGGCATCGCTCCATCCGGGACGAGGAATACGAACAACGCGGCGGGCTCGCCTCGATCGGGCTGGCCGACGAGGACGACGAGGACGACGAGTACGACGACGAGGAGATCGAGGCGTACGCCGAGGACGAGGCCGACCTGTGCGCCGAGGCCCAGGACGACGCGGACGAGGCCCCGGTACGGCTGGCGGACCGCCCCGACCGATACGGGCAGCGAGTCGACGGCTGGGTCCGCCCGGAGTATCGCGACTGCCGGGACGTGCCGCCGTCCGGCGAGTACTGGACCCCGATACCGGTGGATCTCGCCGGCGACCCCGAGCCGTCCGCGAAGGGCTACGGCTGGCCGGTGCCGGTGGAACGCCTGCCGGCCGTGCCCTCGTACGAGCCGGCCACCGGATTCGACCTGGCGCCGATCGTGGCCGAGCCGACCGAGGTGGTGCCGTCGTGGCCGCACCCCGCCGAGGAACGTCCCGGCCGGATCCGGCTGCCCCGCTCGTGGGGCAACCGGAACGAGACGCGGTCGTCGTCCTGGGCGGCCCGCGACGAGAAGCCCGCGGACGAGCCGCCGGCCGAGGAGCGCCGCCGCCGTCCGCGGCCCCGCCCGGAGAAGCCGGCCGACCGCACCGCCACCGTCTATGTGAGCCGGCACGCCGCCACCGAGCCGCCGCGCTAGCCCGTCCAACCGCCCCACCCGCCACCCCTGAACGGACTGAAGGCAGTCCGACTACGCTCGGCGGGTGGCAGCCTCGCCGTACACCGATCTCGACCGACCGCCGCTCTCCCCGCGGGCGCTCGACCGTGCCCTGGTGACGCCGGGCGGCCTGTGGTCGCGGATCGACCTGCGCGCCGAGACCGGCTCGACCAACGCCGACGCGGCCGCCGCGGCCCTGCGCGGCGAGCCCGAGGGCCTGGTGGTCGTCGCCGAACGGCAGGCCGCCGGCCGCGGCCGGCGCGACCGGGAGTGGGTGTCGCCGCCGCGGGCCGGCCTGACGGTGAGCGTCCTGCTGCGCCCGGGCACGGCAAACCCGGAGCGGGGTTGGCCGCCGGTCGCCCCGGGGGCGTATGGCTGGTTGCCCCTGCTGGCCGGGGTGGCGCTGCTCGAGGCGGTGCACCGGGTGGCCGAGGTGGACGCCGCCCTGAAGTGGCCGAACGACCTGCTGGCCGGGGGCGGCAAGTGCGCCGGCATCCTGGCCGAGGTGGCCGGCGACGCCGTGGTGGTCGGCATCGGTCTCAACGTCACCACGAAAGCCGACGAACTGCCGGCGACCACCGGGCTGCCCGCCACCTCGCTCAAGCTGGCCGGCGCCCGCGTCACCGACCGGGACCCGTTGCTGCGGGCGCTGCTGCGCGGCCTCGCCGGGTGGTATGCGGGCTGGCGCGAGGCGGACGGCGATGCCGAGATGTCGGGGCTGCTCGCGGCGTACCGGCGGGGTTGCGCGACGATCGGCCGCCAGGTTCGCGTGCTGCTGCCGGCCGGCGAGCCGATCGAGGGCGAGGCGACCGGGGTGGACGGCGACGGGCAGTTGGTGATCCGTACGGCTGACGGCGCCGACCATCGCGTCTCGGCCGGTGACGTGCTGCACGTACGCTGACCGCGTGGCGTTCCCCGACGAAGTGCTCGCGGAAACCGAGGAGGTCGCCCTCCACGTGCGTCCGCATTGGCGGACCGTGCTCCGCCCGATCCTGCTCGTGCTGCTCGCGGTGGTCGTGACGACGGTCGCCTGGGTGATGCTGCCGACCAACCGGGGCGGCCGCATCGGCTTCGCCGTGGTTGCGCTGATCATGCTGTATCAGGCCACGCGGTACGGGGTGCGGCCGCTGGTGAGCTGGCGGTGTACCCACTACGTCCTCACCGAGGAGCGGATCCTGCTCCAGGACGGGGTGATCGCCCGCGAGCGCCGCGACCTGCCGCTGAACCGGATCAACGATCACCTGCTGCACCAGTCGCTGCTCGACCGGATGTTCGGCAGCGGCACGCTGACCATCGACTCGATCGGCGACCAGGCCGCGGTCCTGGTCGCCGTGCCGCGGGCGCAACAGGTGCAGACCCTGCTCTACGAACTGATCGAACAGGATCGCCTGCGCAACCCGGACGACGAGGAAGAGGAAGTCGACGAGCCGGAACCGGACCTGCCGGCCCAGCGCCGGTGGCGGCTGCGCCGCTAGGCGCGATCCAGATCCAGCTGGGCGACGCTGCCGGGCTCGTCCTCGGCACTCAGCTCGGCGAAGCCGGCCATCGCGTCCAGGTCGGCCAGCTCGGCCTCGTGGCCGTCGACCGGCGGCTTGAGGAAGACGAACGTCCGGTAGGCCCAGAAGCGGAACAGCGTGCCGATCACCACGCCGATCCCGGTCACGCCCAGCAGGGCGAACTCGTCATGCTGCTCGGTCAGGCCGAAACCGTACTTGCCGATGGCGACCGCGCCGGACTGGAAGGCCATGCCGACCAGGTTGAAGCCGAAGAACAGCGTGTACTCGCGGCGGAGCGCCGTCCGGGCGTGGTTGCGGTAGGTCCAGTAGCGGTTCGCGAAGTAGGCCAGCGTGGTGGTCACGACCGTCGCGAGCACGCTCGCCTTGACCGCGCCGATCGGCATCGCCACCCAGGTGATGAGGAAGTAGAGCAGCGTGTTGCCGGCACCGATGATGCCAAACGCGATGGCTTCCGGGGCTAGATGGCGCAGTTTGGCGATCAGCGGACTGGCTGAAGACATTGGGCAACCTTACGGGGAGGCGGAGGACTAGGCCGAATCGCGTGCGGGAGATGGTGGCGACGTCACACCTTCTTGGTGCGCCTCGGGGTGCGGCGCGGTCGCGACCGGGAAGACGAATCGGCGATATGACCAGAAGCGGAACAGCGTGCCCAGGGCGTTGCCCACCACCTGGCTGGCGATGAAATCCGCGGGCTTGGTCTGCAGGACGGGCCAGAACTGGCCGAGGCCGTAGTGGCTGATCGCCAGGATCACCAGGGCGATGCCCAGACCGACGGCGTTGAGCACGAAGAACAACGTGTACTGCCGGGCCATGTGCGAGTGTGCGCGGTGTCGCCACGTCCAGAAGCGGTTGCCCAGGAACGCGACGGTGGTCGCGATCACGGTGGCGATCGTCTTGGCGATCAGGGGTTCGACGCCGACCAGCAGCAGCAGGGCCAAGAGGGCAGAGTCGACGGTGAACGCGACGGCGCCCACCGTGCCGAACTTGGCCACCTCGCGGACCAGCGCCCGGATCTTGAGGCGCAGGCCGGACGGCTGCGTCGGCGAAGTGTCGGGCACGGTCCGAGAGTACCGGCGGCCGTCACGGACCGCTGTTTTCGTTGGCGAGTCTTAACCCGTCGATCCGGCATGGTGACGTTGACGGTACGGACGGTGACGGATCCCATCGATTTCGCTGAGTTCGTCGACCCGGCCCCGGCACTCCCCGCACCAGCCGAGGTGCAGCCGCATCCGGTTGGCGTCCCGCGGCGCGAGCCGGCCGCGCAGGTGCCCGCCGAGCCGGTCGCCGGCCCAGCGGCACTCCGGCTCGGCCGCGACCCCGACGTGCTGTTGCAGGTAGAGGCTGCGCAGGCCCTCCCGGGCGCGGTGGGCCAGCACGGCCACCGCGTTCGGGGTCATGCCGAGCATGCCGGCCACCTCGGTCGGCGAGTTCCCCTCGACCTCGGTGTGCCACAGGATGTCCCGCCAGCGGGCCGGGAGCTGACGGAAGGCGGCCGCCGCGTACGCGCGTTCCAGCCGGTCCAGCGCCGGATCGGTGAACGGCTGCCCCTCGTCGTACCGGGTCAGGTCGTCGGTGAACTCGAGCCGGCGGTCCCGCCGGTGCCGGTGGTAACAGACGTGCCGCATGGTCGTGTGCAGGTAGGCCCGGAAGGCGACCAGCGGCCCGCGCCCGGCTCGCAGCGAGGCGAAGACCTTGGCGAACGTCTCGGCGACCAGATCCTCGACGTCCGCCGGATCTCGGACCAGCCCGTACGCCAACTGCCGGGCCGCGGCCCGGTGCCGTTCGTAGAGCGTGCCGTACGCGGCGGTGTCACCCGCGCGGACGGCGGTCAGCAGGTCGGTATCCGAATCGGTCTTGCTGCCCGGGATCGTCATTCCTGCCTCCTGTGGCCGGGAGTAAGAGGAAAGCCCGATTCCCCAAGCTTAGGGCGTTAAGTCCGATTTGCGAAAGTCACCAAACGGCCTGCTGCCGGGTAGCCGTTCCGCCGATTTTGCACAGAACTGCACTGAGGGGCGAAGGATCGATCGTCTGTGAACAAGGACGCCGAGGATTGTGTGGTCTTCCACAGGAACAACCGATGAACTGAACGTCTCCGCGGCTTAGGCTGATTTGACTCCCATGACCAAGCCGGACCTACCGGCTTATTCGGTCATTGGTCAGTGCCGACCGAAGGAGATCTCCCCATGTCTCATCCCCCGACCTCGCACGCCGGCCTGCTGCGCTGGATCGACGAGGTAGCCGCCCTGACCACACCCGACCGCATCGTCTGGTGCGACGGATCCGAAGCCGAGTGGACCGGCATCACCGATGCCCTGGTCGACTCCGGTGCGCTGGTCCGGCTCGACCCGGCGAAGAAACCCAACTCGTTCTGGGCCCGCACCGACCCCGGTGACGTGGCTCGGGTCGAGGAACGCACCTATATCTGCTCGGTCGACGAGGCCGACGCCGGGCCGACCAACAACTGGATGGCGCCGGCCGAGATGAAGGCCACCATGACCGAGCTCTACCGGGGCTGCATGCGCGGCCGGACCATGTATGTGGTCCCGTTCTGCATGGGCCCGCTGGACGCGCCGCACCCCATGTTCGGCGTCGAGCTCACCGACAGCCCGTACGTCGTCGCCAGCATGCGCATCATGACCCGGATGGGGGCCGGGGTTCTCGAGGCGATGGGCGACGACGCCGACTTCGTACCGGCGCTGCACTCGGTCGGAGCGCCGCTCGAGCCCGGCCAGGCGGACGTGCCGTGGCCGTGCAACGAGACGAAATACATCTCGCACTTCCCGGAGACGCGGGAGATCTGGTCGTACGGTTCCGGTTACGGCGGCAACTCGCTGCTCGGCAAGAAGTGCTACGCGCTGCGGATCGCCAGCGTGGCCGCCCGGGACGAGGGCTGGCTCGCCGAACACATGCTGATCATGAAGCTGACCTCGCCCGAGGGTCAGGTCCGCTACATCGCCGGGGCGTTCCCGTCGGCCTGCGGCAAGACCAACCTGGCCATGCTGGAGCCGACCCTGCCGGGCTGGAAGGTGGAGACGGTCGGCGACGACATCGCCTGGATGCGCTTCGGCGAGGACGGCCGGCTGTGGGCCACCAACCCCGAGTACGGCCTGTTCGGCGTCGCGCCCGGCACCGACTTCCGCACCAACCCGAACGCGATGCGCACCCTGGCCCGCGGCAACTCGGTCTTCACCAACGTCGCCCTCACCGACGACGGCGACATCTGGTGGGAGGGCATGGGCGAGCCGCCCGCGCACCTGACCGACTGGAAAAACCACGACTGGACGCCCGACTCGGACGCGCCGTCGAGCCACCCGAACAGCCGGTTCTGCACCCCGATCGAGCAGTGCCCGATCCTCGCCGCCGAGTACTTCGACCCGCGCGGCGTGCCGATCGACGCGATCCTCTTCGGCGGCCGGCGCAAGACCACGGTGCCGCTGGTCACCGAGGCCCGCGATTGGGTGCACGGGGTCTACCTCGGCGCGACGCTCTCCTCCGAGACCACCGCCGCCGCGGTCGGCCAGGTCGGCGTGGTGCGCCGCGACCCGATGGCGATGCTGCCGTTCATCGGCTACCACGCCGGCGACTACTTCCAGCACTGGATCGACATGGCCAAGGGCGCGTCCGGCGACGCCGCCAAGCTGCCCAAGATCTTCTACGTCAACTGGTTCCGCCGCGACGCGGACGGCGGTTTCCTCTGGCCTGGCTTCGGCGAGAACAGCCGGGTGCTGAAGTGGATCGTCGAGCGGCTGGATGGCAAGGGGGAGGCGGTGGAGACCGCGATCGGGCACGTGCCGACGCCTGGGGCGATCGACCTGACCGGGCTGGACCTCAGCGCGGAGGACCTGGCCGCGGTGCTGCGCGTCGACACCGACGAGTGGCTGGCCGAACTGCCGCAGATCACCGAGTGGTTCACGAAGTTCGGCGACAAGCTGCCCGCCGTGCTCTGGGCCGAACTGGACGCCCTGCGCGCCCGGTTGGCCACCGCCTGAACCCGGCGCCCGGGGGTACCGTCCAGCGGTGCCGGTCGAGCGGTTCGATGTCGCCGTCGTGGGCGCGGGTCCGGCCGGATCCGCGGCCGCGATCGCCGCGCGCCGGGCCGGGGCCGCGGTCCTGCTGCTCGACCGGGCGGCGTTCCCGCGCGACAAGCCGTGCGGGGACGGGATCGCGGCCGAGGCCGTCGACGTCCTGGATCGGCTGGGTGTGCAAGGTGTCACCGACGGGCACCCGCCGATCACCCGGTTGCGCCTGGTCGGGCCGGGTGGCGGCGTGGTGGCCCGGCCGCTGCCCCGGCCGGTGCACACGATTCCCCGCCGCGTCCTCGACGAACGGCTGGTGCGCGCGGCCGTGGCGGCCGGCGCCGTTCTGCGGCGGCACACCGTGCGCGCGATCGACGGTGCCGGCACCATCGACGGGCGGTTCCGGGCGGCCGTGCTGATCGGCGCGGACGGTGCCGGCTCGGTGGTGCGGCGGCATCTGGGTTATCCGGTCAATCCGCCCGGGCACCTCGCCGTGGCGATCCGCGGGTACGCGCCGACGACCAACACCACCGAGCAGGTCATCGTCACCACGTCGCGGCGCTGGCCGGCGTACGCGTGGGAGTTTCCGCTCGGCGACGGCACCGCCAACGTCGGGTACGGCGAGGTGTTGCGCGGCGTGCCGCTGTCCCGGGCGTACCTGCTGGACCGGCTGAACCACCTGCTGCCCGGCGCCGAGCCGACCGGCCTGCGCGGGCACCATCTGCCGTTGTCCACCCGGCGGCCGGCCGCGGGACGCGGCCGCATCCTGCTCGCCGGCGACGCGCTGTCGCTGATCAACCCGTTCACCGGCGAGGGAATCTTCTACGCCGTGCTCTCCGGGGCACTCGCCGGGGCGGCCGCCGCGGCCGGGCCCGACCGGGTGGCCCAGCGCTATCGCGACGCCCTGCGCCGGCGGCTCGGCCGGCACCTGCGGCACTCCGGCTTCGCGGCCTGGCTGACCCGCCGGCCGCGGGTGGTGGACGCCGCGGTCAGCGCCGCTGCCCGGGATGGCGCCGTCTTCGACCGGATGGTGGAGTTGGGCCTCGGTGACGGGGTTTTCGACCTTCGCACGATCGGACGCATCACGGCCCGGATGGGGTCGCGTCGCCCGGCCGACCCTTGAGCGGCAACTGTGGAGGGCTAGGGTTGATGGGATGAGTCTTCAGTCCGGTCACGGGCGGTGGTGGGGTGGTTGGATGGGGAGTGCTCAGTCCGGTCAAGAGTGGTGGTGGCGCGGCCCGCTGGGGAGTCTGCGGTCACTGATCTACTCGATCTATGAGCGGCGGCTGGCCGGCAAGGTGGCGGGCAAGCCCGTGCCCCAACATGTCGGGGTCATGTGCGACGGCAACCGGCGCTGGGCCCGCGAGATGGGTTTCGTCGATCCCAACGACGGCCACCGGGTCGGTGCGGCCCGGGTCAAGGAGCTGCTGCACTGGTGTGACCAGGCCGGCATCAAGCACGTCACGCTCTATCTGCTGGCCACCGACAACCTGCAGCGCCCGGCGGTCGAGCTCGACCCGCTCGTCAAGATCATCGAGGATCTCGCCACCGAGCTGGCCGAGGACGGCAACCCGTGGCGGCTGCGCATGGTGGGTGCGCTCGACGTGCTCCCGGCCGCGACGGCGGCAAACCTCAAGGCCGCCCAGGAACGGACCCGCGACCGTACGGTCGGGGTCGAGGTCAACATGGCGGTCGGTTACGGCGGGCGTCGCGAGATCGCCGACGCCGTACGCTCGTTGCTGCACGAAAACGCGGCGGCCGGGCGCACCATCGAGGAACTGGCCGAGATCCTCGACGTCGAGCACATCGCCGAGCATCTCTACACCCGCGGCCAGCCCGATCCCGACCTGGTCATTCGCACCAGCGGCGAGCAGCGGCTCTCCGGCTTCCTGCTGTGGCAGTCGGCGCACTCGGAGTTCTATTTCCACGACGCCAACTGGCCCGACTTCCGCCGGATCGACTTCCTGCGGGCCCTGCGCTCCTACGCCGGGCGCCAGCGCCGTTACGGCGCCTAAAACCGCTTGAGGCCCTGGGTCAGAAACTCGGCCACGGCATTCGGCGAGTCCAGGGTGAGGTCTGCCGCGCTGGACACCTCGGCCCCGGTCTCGGGGTTGGCGACCGCCACCGCCATGCCGAAGAAGTCGGGGTCGACGGCCTCGCGCGCCCGCAGCGCGTCGAACGCCTTGATGTCCGACATGTCATCCCCGAAATACCACGCGCAGCCCGCGTTGCGGACGCCCTCGGTGATGACCATGCCCTTGTCCTGGTCGACCGGGGGCTTCAGCTCGACCACCATGCGGCCGCCCTGGATCTTGAGCCCGACCTGCTCGGCCTGCTCGTGGCTCCACCGCTCGACCACCCCGGCCTGGTGCGGGGCCGTGCGGTAGTGCAGGGCCACCGAGAGCCGCTTGTATTCCACCAGGATCGACTCGGGCAGCTCGGCCTTGGCGCGCTCGGCCAGGCCGGCCATGGCCGGCACCCAGGGCAGGGCGGCCGGCTCGGTGACGACCTCGCCGTCATGCCAGACCTCGAGGCCATACAGCCCGTAGAGATCGACCCGGTCGAGCGACGCGAAGCGCGACCGGAGGAAGCTGACCGGCCGGGCGGACACGATCGCCACCCGCCGGACGGCCGCCGCCAGCTGTTCGAGCACGCCGAGCACGGACGGAACCGGCTGCGAGGCATCCGGATCGTCGGTGACCGGCGACAGCACGCCGTCGAAGTCGAAGAAGAAGGTGGTCTCGCCCGCCCGCGCGGCCGTGAAGGCCCACGCGTCGGCGATGCTCAGCGGATGGTGCGGACGCGGAGTCTGTGCCACAGCGCCAGATTACCCGCCGTCAGTCCGGTTGCGAGCCGAGGAAATTCGGGGCGCCGGTTTTTCCGTACTACCGCGTAGGTCGGATGACCGCTAGCGTTCTAGACATGGCACGGGGTCATCCCGAGCCAGCCGGCCGGCCCGGACCTGCGACAAGTGCGCCACGGGGCCCCGCAATCCACCCCCGTGCAAGTACGGGCGCCGGAGGTTGCGGACCGCGGGCGTACCGGGTTGCACGCCCGCTGGAGCAGGCCTGTGACATCTCGCCCTTCTGACGCCGACGTCGCCCACGACGCGGCCGCCAAAGTGTCCACCAGCCCCGCCGGATCGGGCCGACGAATGTCCCGCGACCGGCATGCTGACTCCGAACCGGCCCCTTCGGGCCGGGTTTTTGTTTTGGACACCTCGGTCCTGCTGTCCGACCCGGCGGCGTTCCGCCGGTTCACCGACCACGAGGTGGTCATCCCCCTCGTGGTCATCTCGGAACTGGAGGGTAAGCGGCACCACCCCGAGCTGGGCTGGTTCGCCCGGCAATCGCTGCGGATGCTCGACGAGTTGCGGATCAAGCACGGGCGGCTGGACCAGCCGGTGCTGTGCAACGACGAGGGCGGCACGCTGCGGGTCGAGCTCAACCACGCGGACCAGAGCGCGCTGCCGCACGGCTTCCGCAACGACTCGAACGACACCCGGATCCTGTCCGTGGCGCTCGGGCTGGCCGCCGAGGGCCGGGATGTCACGCTCGTGAGCAAGGACATGCCGTTGCGGGTCAAGGCCGCCTCGGTGGGCCTCACCGCGGACGAGTACCGGCACGGCCAGGCCAGCGACCCGACGTGGACCGGCATGGCCGACCTCAAACTCGGCGAGGACCAGGTGTCCGCGCTCTACGCCGGCGAGGAGCTCGAACTGGAGGAGGCGGACAACTTCCCCTGCCACACCGGCCTGGTCATCCACTCGCCGCGCGGTTCGGCGCTGGGCCGGGTCACCCCGGACAAGACGGTGAAGCTGGTCCGCGGCGACCGGGAGGCGTTCGGCCTGCGCGGCCGCTCCGCCGAGCAGCGCGTGGCGCTCGACCTGCTGCTGGACGAGACCATCGGCATCGTGTCGCTGGGCGGCCGGGCCGGCACCGGCAAGTCGGCGCTGGCGCTTTGCGCCGGTCTTGAGGCGACGATGGAGCGCAACCGCCACAAAAAGGTCGTGGTGTTCCGCCCGCTCTACGCGGTCGGCGGCCAGGAGCTCGGCTACCTGCCCGGCTCCGAGTCGGAAAAGATGTCGCCGTGGGCGCAGGCGGTCTTCGACACCCTCGGCGCGGTGGTGCACGCCAACGTGATGGAGGAGGTCCTGGCCCGCGGCATGCTCGAGGTGCTGCCGCTGACCCACATCCGCGGCCGGAGCCTGCACGACGCCTTCGTGATCGTGGACGAGGCCCAGTCGCTGGAACGCAACGTCCTGCTGACCGTGTTGTCCCGGATCGGCCAGGGCTCGCGGGTGGTGCTCACCCACGACGTGGCCCAGCGGGACAATCTGCGCGTCGGCCGGCACGACGGCGTCACGGCCGTGATCGAGGCCCTCAAGGGGCACCCGATCTTTGCCCACGTGACACTCACGAGATCCGAGCGGTCACCCATTGCTGAAGTTGTCACCGATCTCCTGGAGGAAATCCCTCTCTGAGGTGACCCACAAACCGGCGAAGTTTGCCCGGGTTTACACGTAAAATTGTTGTGAGCAAAGTCACAACAGCGCGCCATCATTTCACATCCACTTCACGTTGCGTCATGGTGTCTGGCGAGCATCATGCGTGGTCATCGACGTCGGAGATCGACTTCGGGCCACCGCCCCGATCGAAGCCGATCGGGCTCGGCCCGAGTGGTCGCGGTGCTCGCGGCACGGCCAACCACCGTCCCCCGGTGGCCGGACGTGCCGCGTCATTGCCCCCGACGAAGGGATACTTCGTGAATCGGCTCTGGAGCCGGGTCGGAGTACGAGTGACCGCGGTCGGCCTACTGGTTTTGGGCCTCACCGGCGGCATCTACCTCGGACAGGACCGGGAAGTCCAGCGGCAGAGCACCGAAGCTCGACTCGTCGTCCAGGTTCAAGTCGACGACATGCAGCTGCTGAAGCAACGTCAGGCCGAGCACGCCGCCGCCCGCGCGTGGCAGCGCAAGGCCGAGGGCGCCGCCGCCGAAAAGGCCGCCGCGCAGACCAAGGCCGCGGCGGGTAAGGCGCGTCAGCTCGAGCAAAAGGTGGTCCAGCAGAAGAAGGCCGCCGAGGAGGCGAAGAAGGCCGAGAAGCCCGCCAGTTCCGGCGGCAAGAGCGGTCCGGACGCCTACAACGGCCCCATCCCGTCCTCCTGCAAGGAGTTCAGCGGCACCCGAGGGATCGGCTGCTCGCTGATGGTCCAGGAGGGCTTCAAGATGGATCAGTGGCCCTGCCTGGACAAGCTGTGGAAAAAGGAAAGCGGCTGGAACTACAAGGCCAGAAACCCGAGTTCCGGCGCGTACGGCGTGGCGCAGGCGCTGCCCGGCGAAAAGATGGCGTCCGAGGGTGCCGACTGGCGGACCAACCCGGCGACCCAGATCAAGTGGGGCCTCGGCTACATCAAGGGCCGGTATGACACGCCCTGCGGCGCTTGGGGGCACTCGCAGGACACCGGCTGGTACTGACCACCCCTGCACCGCCCAGAGTGGACAGGCGTTCGGAAACGGGCCGCGCGGCATACCGCGCGGCCCGCTTCCATTGTGATCAAATGTCTACATGGCCCGAAATGCCGCTTTGCTGGCGCTGATGGGTGTGCTGATCTTCGGCGGTGCTCCGGTCCGCGCCGACGGTCGCCCGCACCCGGTCCGCGAGGTGGTCGGCGGCGTCCTGGCGCCGCCGGGCAAGTTTCCGTGGGTGGTCCGGCTGTCGATGGGCTGCGGCGGGGCGCTGACCGCGCCCCGGGTGGTGCTGACCGCCGGGCACTGCGTCGACGGGACCGGCGAGAACGACACGATAAAGGTCACCGCCGGAGTGGTCGACCTCACGTCGAAGGACGCGCTGACCGCCACTTCGGTACGGGTGATCCGGGCGCGCGGCTTCCGCGACGAGACCCGCGGCGACGACTGGGCGGTGATCCGGCTCGACCATCCGCTCGACCTGCCCACGCTGCCGCTGGCCCGCGGGCCGGCCGACCGGGGCCGCTTCGTGGTGATGGGCTGGGGGCAGACCCGGGAGGACTCGCTGCGGCAGGAGCGGCGCCTGCACTACGCCAAGGTGCCCACCGTGCCGGACGAGAACTGCGCGGTGGCCTACCGGAAGGCGGGGGTGCAGCTCGTCACGGACGAGTCCATCTGCGCCGGCCGGCGCGGAACCGACACCTGCCAGGGTGACAGCGGCGGCCCGATGGTGGGTCGCGACGCCGCCGGTGGCTGGGTGCAGGTCGGCATCGTGAGCTGGGGTCTGGGCTGCGCCCGGGCCGGGTATCCCGGTGTCTACACGCAGATCTCCGCGTTCCGCTCGGCGATCCGGGCTGCCACCCGCAAGCTCGGGTGAGCTGTTGTCGGGGGTGGCCGGCGCCTGTGACGATAGGAGCATGAGCTACGGAACGCCGGAGGCCCAAGTGGAGGCCGAGGCCAAGTTCGGCACCGAGGCGTTCTACGCCGCGTTGGGCCGGGCGTTCGTCACGATGTGCGCCATCATCCCGGTGCTGTTCCTCATCGAGGCGATCGACCGGGGCATCGGCTCGGGCCGGCTCGACGTGGCCGGCGGCATCATCCCGCGCCGCGTCAGCGGCCTCGACGGGGTGCTGTTCAGCCCGTTCCTGCACGACGGCTGGGACCACCTCTACGGCAACGCGGTGCCACTCATCCTGGTGGGCACGTTCGCGCTGGCCGGCGGCGTGCGCCGGTTCATCTGGTCGACCGTTGTCATCATGCTGGTGAGCGGCCTGGGCGTCTGGTTTGTCGGCAGCCCGAACACCGTGGTCGTCGGCGCCAGCGGCGTCATCTTCGGCTACCTGGGCCTGCTGGTGACCCGGGGCGTGGTCGAGCACAGCTGGTGGAACTTTTTCGTGGCGGCCCTCATCGGCCTGCTGTATTGGTACCAGCTCTACAACATCCTCCCGACCGACCAGCGGATCGCCTGGCAGGGCCACCTGCTGGGCCTGCTGGGCGGCATCCTGGCCGCGATCCTGTTCCGTCGCCGCCGCCCGAAGCCCGCCCCGACCACCGTCACCCTGACCGACCTCTGACCCACGCCGGGGCGCCGGCCCGACCGAGTACGGCGCAACGGTTTGGCTTTTTGGGGTGAGCGCAACCACTTACCCAGGTCGCCGGGGTGGGGTGAGCGTTTTGGCCGCGCCAGCGGCCAGCTCGCCCCGCCCCGGCCCTCGGCGTGAGCAGCGGTCGGCACCATTCAGCTACCTGCGACCGCATGCCTTTGACCTTGGTGAATGTCGCCGGTCTCGGGGTGCGCGGCCGGCTACGACGGTCTGCTCGTGGGCGTGCCGGAAGGTCCGGTCAGATGACCGGGTCGCCCATCGGGACCGTCGGGAGGTGGCCGTCGAAGTCGACCGCCGAGTAGAGGGCCAGTTTTTCCAGGCGGTGGTAGGAGTCGATGACGCGGATCGTGCCGCTCTTGGAGCGCATCACGATCGACTGGGTGTGTGCGCCGCCGGAGCGGAAGCGGACGCCCTTGAGCAGGTCGCCGGAGGTCACGCCGGTGGCCACGAAGAAGCAGTTGTCGCCGGTCACCAGGTCGTCGGTGGTCAGCACCCGGTCGAGATCGTGGCCGGCGGCCAGCGCCTTTTCGCGCTCGGCTTCGTCGAGTGGCCAGAGCCTCGCCTGGATCATGCCGCCGATGCACTTGAGAGCGCACGCCGCGGTGATGCCCTCGGGCGTGCCGCCGACGCCCATCAGGACATCCACATCGGACTCCATGCGGGCCGCGGAGATCGCGCCGGCGATGTCGCCGTCGGAGATGAACTTGATGTTCGCGCCGGCCTGGCGGACCTCCTCGATCAGCTTGGCGTGCCGGGGCCGGTCCAGGATGCACACCGTCACGTCGGAGACGCTGGACCGTTTCGCCTTGGCGATGCGGCGCAGATTTTCCTGCGTGCCCGCGTTGAGGTCGATGACGTCGGCGCAGTCCGGCCCCACGGCGATCTTTTCCATGTAGAAGACCGCGCTCGGGTCGAACATCGCACCCCGCTCGGCCACCGCCAGCACCGAGACCGAGCCGGGCATGCCCTTGCTCATCAGCGTCGTGCCGTCGATCGGGTCGACCGCCACGTCGACCTCGGGGCCGGTGCCGTCGCCGACCTGCTCGCCGTTGAACAGCATGGGCGCCTCGTCCTTTTCGCCCTCGCCGATCACCACGGTGCCGCGCATCTGGATCGAGTTGATCAGCTTGCGCATGGCATCGACGGCCGCGCCGTCACCGCCGTTCTTGTCGCCGCGGCCCACCCACCGGCCGGCCGCCATGGCGGCCGCCTCCGTTACGCGGACCAGGTCAAGAGCGATGTTGCGGTCGAGGTCCTGCGGAATCCGGGCTGGCATGGGCGCCTCCTCGCGACGGTGCGGGGCTGGTGACACCCCGATCCTCACATGCCCGGATGCGCAAAGTCTTGCGTCAGCGACATGGTTAACAATGGGTGGGTGGAACCCGCCTCGCCTGCCCCCGCATCCGCCTCGTCCGCACCCGAGACCGGTGCCGAGGGAACGCCGGCGGAGACGGACGCCCCGGCGCCGCGCCTCTCCCGCGGGCAGGGCCGCTCGCCGCGGGACATGGCGCTGTCGCTGGCCGTGCTGATCGTCCCGATCGCCCTGCTGCTGATCTTTTATCGGGTGGTGCTGAGCGGGGACTCGCCGGTCACGGTCGACCCGGCGCCGGCGCTCCAGTCGGCTCGCCAGGCAAACGCGTTCCCGGTCGTCGTGCCGCAGGGGCTCGGCGACGACTGGCATGTGTCCAGCGCTACGTTCGGCCGCCGGGCCGACGGCGCGACGCTGCGGATCGGCTACGTCGACCCGGACGACGACCCGGTCCAGCTGATCGAGAGCAGCGTCCCGGCGGCCACCCTGTTGCCCGTCGAGCTGAGCAAGTCGGCGAAGCCGCTGTCGACCTTCCGGGCGGCCAACGGGGTGTGGCGGGCCTACAGCGGCCGCCCCGGGGAGAAGGCGCTGATTCTCTCCGACGGGACCCGTACGATCATCGTGCTGGGCGCCACCGACCAGCGAAATTTGGAGGCCCTCGCGGCGTCCCTCAAGTAGCCGTGAAAGGTGACGGATCCGTGATCTGTTCCGGGCCGTTGCGGGTACCCGGCTGATCTACGCTCCGGCCGACATTTCTGACGGTCGTGGAGCTGATCGCAACGATGAAGAAAATACGGGGAACGCTGGTTGCCGCCGTGCTGCTGGCCGGCGTCGCGCTGAGCGGCTGTGAGAGTTCCGGCGCGGCGAAAGACGAGCCGCCGGCCAAGGTCGCGGATCCGAAGGCGGCCATCGCCGCGGCCGTCGCCGCGATGAAGGAAGGCAACTACGCGTTCACCGCGAAGACGCCCGACAGCGACACGAAGGGCACCGTTCACCTGCCCAGCAAGTCGGTGAGCATGCAGATGGGCACCAAGTCGGCGCAGACCAAGGGCACGATCGAGCTCCGGCTCGTCGAACCGGACCGCTGGATGAAGATCACCATGGATCTGGGGAACCTCGGCGGCGGCCTCGGCACCATCGACACCAGCGACCCGGAGGCGGCCAAGTTTGCCGAGTCGATGAGGCAGATGACCGAGATGTTCAGCGGCAAGTACTGGATGCACGTCGACATGTCGAAGCTCAAGGGCGACGCCGCCAAGCAGCTCGGCATCGACACCGCGGGGGCCGACATCACCGGGGCGGGCGCGCTGCTCGGCGCGGTTGTCACCGCCAAGGGCGACGCCCGCAACATCACCGGCACCCTGGACGCCACCAAGATCACCAAGGACCTCGGGGTGATCAACTCCACCGACATCAAGTCGATGGGGCCGGCCGCTGCGGCATTGCCCTTCACCGCGACGCTCGACGAACAAGGCCGGCTCACCAAGCTGGACGTGGACGTGCCCAAGGCCGGCGACACCGCGGCGGGCAAGTGGACGATCGACCTCACCGGTTATGGCGCGCAGAAGGCGCAGGAAAAGCCGACCGGAACCATCCGGGAGATGCCCGCCAACGCATACGCCATGCTGAACGGCTAGTCGGCACCCTCGGCGCGAGCGGCCCGGGCGGCGTCGATGCGCTCCCGGGCCCCGTCGAGCCAGCGCTGGCAGACGTCGGCCAGCTTTTCGCCCCGCTCCCACAGCGCCAGCGATTCCTCCAGCGAGCTGCCGCCCTGCTCCAGCCGCTCGACCACGGTGGCCAGCTCGGTGCGGGCCTGCTCGTAGCTCAACTTTTCGTCAGTCACTGGTTCTCCCGTACCTCGGCGCGGAGCTCGCCCTCGGCGAGCCGGACCCGCACCACATCGTCGATTTTCACGTCGCTCGCCGCCCGCACGACGTGGCCGTCGTCGCGCTGGACGATCGCATAACCGCGCTGCAGCGTCGCGGCCGGCGACAGCGCGCGCAGCCGGGCGAGCGTGTGCCGCAGGTCGTCGTCGGCCCGGCGCAGGCGGTGCTCGACATTGCGCACCGCGCGCTCGCGCAGCGCGGTCACCTCGGCCGCGCGCTGGTCGATCAGCAGCTCCGGGCGGGCCAGCGAGGGCCGCGACCGCCACGCCTCGATGCGGTGCAGCTCGCGGTCGATCAGAGTGATGACCGCGCGGTCGAGCCGTCGCCGGGCGGACTCGATCAGCTGACGTTCCTCGGCCAGGTCGGGGACGATCCGTTTGGCCGCGTCGGTGGGCGTGGAGGCGCGCAGGTCGGCCACGTAGTCGAGCAGCGGCGCGTCGGTCTCGTGGCCGATCGCGCTGACCACCGGGGTGCGGCAGCCGAAGACCGCCCGGCAGAGCGCCTCGTCGGAGAACGGCAACAGATCCTCGACGCTGCCACCGCCGCGGGCGATCACGATGACCTCGACCGAGTCGTCGTTGTCGAGCACCTTGAGCGCGTCGATCATCTGCGGGACCGCGGTGGGACCCTGGACCGGCACGTTGAGCACCCGGAACTCGACGGCCGGCCAGCGGCGGCGGGTATTCATCAGCACGTCGCGCTCGGCGGCGCTGGCCCGGCCGGTGATCAGGCCGATCCGCGCCGGCAGGAACGGCAGGCGGCGCTTGCGCTCGCGGGCGAACAGGCCCTCGGCGGCGAGCAGCCGTTTCAGCCGCTCCAGCCGGGCGAGCAGCTCGCCGAGGCCGACCTGGCGGATCTCGTCGGCGCGCAGGCTCAGCGTGCCCCGGCTGGGATAGAACTCGGGCTTGGCGTGCAGCGTCACCCGGGCACCCTCGGCGAGCTCGGGAGCGCCGGCGTCGAGCACGTCGCGGTGGGCGGTCACGGTGAGACTGAGATCGGCCGACGGGTCGCGCAGGGTGAGGAACACCACCGTCGAGCCGGGGCGCCGGCTGATCTGGGCCACTTGCCCGTCGACCCAGACCCAGCCCAGCTTGGCGATCCAGGCGCCGACCTTTTGACTGACGACGCGCACCGGCCACGGCTCGTCGGCCGTGCTTTTCGGCGTCGTCGGGGACGGCTCGGGCTCACTCACCCGGCCAGACTACGGAAGCCCTCCGACATTTTCGTCCTGCGCCGCCCGGGCGTCGGCCGCGCGCTCCTCGGCATGCGTCGGGTGCCGGACGGACGGTTCCGGCGGACCGGCCGGCCGGAGCCGGGTGACCGCCGCGGCCACGGTCAGCGTGAGGAAGCCGGCACAGAGCCAGAAGACCAGGTCGGCGACGATCGCCCCGGCATCGGTGTGCCATCCGCCGGCGCCGCGGGCCAGCATGGTGAAGGGGAACCCGTGGCGCACCGGGAACTCGCGCAGGCAGCACACGCTGCTGGTGGCGGGCAGCGCGCTCAGCACCGGGCCGAGGACGGCGACCAGGCCACCAATCGCCGGCGCCACCCGGCCGGTCGCGGTGTGCAGCCGGTTCCAGCCCATCAGGAGCAGGCCGCTGACCAGCAGCACCAGGTGAAACGCCAGATAGGAGCCGTCGGTCGTGCCGGGCCCGGTGTCGATGCCCATGCTCAGGTTGAGCAGGCCGAGGCCGGCACCGGCCCAGCCGACCATCAGTCGCAGCGTCGTGCGGGCCGACGCCAGCAGCCCGGGGCCGTCCGCCGGGGTGTCGAGCATCCTCCGAGTATCTCGGTAAAACCCACCCGATCAGGGGCGAACGGCATTATCTCGCCGCCGGCCGCCCGCGGTAACGTCGGACGAGCACGGCGATCACCACGAGCAACATCCCCGCGTACGCCCAGAGCAGCAGGTTGGTGCCGAGGGAGAGCAGGTCGACGGTCCAGTTCGAGGACTGCGCCAGCCGCCGGGCGGTGTCCGGATCCGCCGCGACCGCGCCCCGCTGCGCCCAGTCCAACGGCCAGCCGCGATTCTCGATGTGCGTATACATGCCCCGCCCCTGCTCCTCGGCGGCCAGCGCACCGGCACCCGTCCCGGCCAGCGCGGCCAGCACGACCGCGAGGGTGGTGGCCCGCCGCGGCAGCTGGATGCGGTGCGGCATGAGCAGCACCAGCCCGCCGGCCGCCAGCACGCCGGCCACGACCAGGTCGAGCACCCGGTGCGGGACCGGCATGTTGAGCAGGCCCCAGGTCAGCCCGCCGACCAGCGTCGCGGCGCCGAGCAGCCAGCGGAGCAGCCGCACCACCGGCCGCCAGGGGGCGCCGCCGCGGGCCTGATCTGTCGTACGAACCTCTTCCACCATCGGACGAGTATGTCTCGCCGCGGCCGGCTGTGGCCCCGGTCGCACCCCGGTCGTGGGCGGGCCGGTCCACGTACCATGGCCGGGTGACCGAAGCTCGTAAGCGTGTGTTGCTGGCCAAGCCGCGCGGCTATTGCGCCGGCGTCGACCGGGCGGTGCAGACCGTCGAGGAGGCGCTGAAGCTGTATGGTGCGCCGGTCTACGTACGCAAACAGATCGTGCACAACAAGCACGTGGTCAGCACCCTGGAGGCGCGTGGGGCGATCTTCGTGGAGGAGAACGAGGAGGTCCCCGAGGGGTCGACCGTGGTCTTTTCCGCGCATGGTGTCGCGCCCGAGGTGCACGAGCAGGCCAAGGCCCGCAACCTCAAGGCGATCGACGCGACCTGCCCGCTGGTGACCAAGGTGCACCACGAGGCCAAGCGCTTCGCGGCGGACGACTACGACATTCTGCTCATCGGGCACGAGGGGCACGAAGAGGTCATCGGCACCTCCGGCGAGGCCCCCGAGCACATCCAGCTGGTCGACGGGCCGGACGCGGTCGACCAGGTGGTGGTCCGCGACCCGGCAAAGGTGGTGTGGCTCTCCCAGACCACTTTGTCGGTCGACGAGACCATGGAGACCGTGGCCCGGCTCAAGACCCGGCTGCCGCTGCTGCAGTCGCCGCCCAGCGACGACATCTGCTACGCCACGCAAAACCGGCAGCACGTGGTCAAGGAGATCGCGCCGGACTGCGACGTGGTGATCGTCGTCGGCTCCAAGAACTCGTCGAACTCGGTGCGCCTCGTCGAGGTCGCGATCGACGCCGGTGCCCGGGCCGGCCACCTGGTCGATTACGCATCCGAGATCCGGGACGAGTGGCTGGCCGGCGCCACCACGGTGGGCGTCTCGTCCGGCGCCAGCGTGCCGGAAGACCTGGTCATGCAGGTGCTCGCGCACCTGGCCGAGCGCGGCTTCGGCGAAGTGACCGAATACACCACCGCGGAGGAGCGGCTCACTTTCTCACTGCCGCAGGAGCTGCGCCGCGACATGAAGGCCGCCGCCCGCGCCTAATTGTCGAGCAACTCGGGTGCCTGCGGCTGGCGCGGGGCCACCTCGAGTTGCGCCGGCACGGGCAGATCGTCGTCGGAGACGCCCATCTCGGCCAGCTTGCGTGCGCTGACCAGCACCCGCGACTCCAGCGAACCGACCGCCTTGTTGTACGCCGTGACGGCGCCGCCCAGCGCGGCGCCGAGCCGGCCGACATGATCGCCGAGCGTGGCGATCCGGCCGTAGAGCTCGCGGGCCAGGCCATGCACGGCGACCGCGTTGCGGGCCAGCTCCTCCTGCCGCCACGAATAGGCGACCGTGCGCAGCATCGCGATCAACGTGGCCGGGGTGGCGAGCACCACCCCGCGCCGGAAGGCGTGCTCCATCAGCGTCGGGTCGTGCTGCAGCGCGGCATCCAGGAACGGGTCGGCCGGCACGAAAAGCACCACGAAGTCGGGTGACGGCGCGAACGCCGCCCAATACTCCTTGGCCGCCAGCGCGTCGACATGCCCGCGCAGGTGGCGGGCGTGCTGATCGAGGCTCGCGTCGCGGGTGCGCTCGTCGCGCGCCTCCATCGCGGTCAGATAGCCCTCCAGCGGTGCCTTGGCGTCGACCACCACGGTGCGGCCGCCGTGCAGCCGGACCACCAGGTCGGGCCGGACCGTCTGCCCCTCGGCCGCGGCGGTCACCTGCTCGGCGAAGTCGCAATGCTCCAGCAGGCCGGCCGCCTCGACGATGCGGCGCAGCTGATGCTCGCCCCAGCGGCCCCGCACCTGCGGCGCGCGCAGGGCGGCGACCAGCTGCTTGGTCTCGGTGCGCAGCTCACCGGAGACGGTGTTCATCGAGCGCACCTGCTCGCGCAACTCCGCATAGGCGTCGACCCGCTCGCGCTCCAGGTCGGCCACCCGGCGCTCGTAGCGGAGCAGGGTCTCGTGCAGCGGGGCGATGGCCCGGGCCACCGCCTCCTGCGACTGGGCAGTCGACTCATACGCCAGCGAGCGCAGCGACTGCTCCAGCCGCTCCTCGCCCTCCCGGTGGGCCTGCACGGTCGCCTCGAGCCGGGCGATGTCGGCCGCCGCCCGCACCCGCGCGGCGAGCCACCCGAGGGCGGCACCGGCGGCCAGACAGAGGAGCACCACGGCCAGCGTCGAGACGGTCACACCCCGCAGATTGCCAGACCGGTCCGACAAGACTCGCGAGGGTACCGTGGAAACATGAAGGTGTTGCTGTTCCTGGCCATTCTGATCATCATCGTGCTGGCCATCGTCCTGATCCGGCGGAGCAGCGCGACCAACCAGCAGACCCGCCTCGAGGATGCCCGCGCCGACGCCCAGCGGTGGTATGAGCGGCTCGGCGGCCAGGTGATGAATCTGCATGGCGACGAACCCGCCGCCCGGCAGGCGCTGTCCGACGCGAGCGAGCGCTACAACGCGGCCGGCGGCCAGTTGCAGCAGGCCAGCACCGTCCGGCAGTACGAGCTGGCCCGCGAGTCGGCGCTGGAGGGGTTGCAGTATGTGCGGGCCGCCCGCGTCGCGATGGGCATCGACCCCGGTCCCGACCTGCCGGCGCTGGCCAGTGCCCAGGGCGCCGGCCAGCTGACCCGCGAGCGCGAGGTCAGCGTGCAGGGGCACGCCTACAAGGCCGGCCCGCAGCCCGGCCCCGACACGCCGTACTACTACCCGGGCGGCCGGGTGCAGGGCCGGCCGGTGCCGGCCGGGTGGTATTCGACACCGGTCTGGAAGACGGCGCTCGGTGCCGGCGCCGGTGTGCTCGGCGGCATGCTGATCTTCGACGCGCTGTTCTCGCCGGGCTTCGCCGACCCCGGCATGAGCTACGCCGAGGGCTATCAGGACGCGGCGCAGGACTTCGGTGGCGACGACTTCGGCGGCGGCGACCCTGGCGGCGGCGACTGGGGCGGCGGGGACTTCGGGGACTTCGGCGACTTCTAGCCGGCCGGGCGCAGGTGCCGGGCCAGCTCGCGGCGCAGCCGGCGCGGGCCCGGCCATACCTCGCTGAGGTCGGCGGTAAAGGCCGGCCCGTCCGGCGTCTCGGTCATCGCCGGCCCGCCCACGGCCTCGTCCTGCACCGGATGCACCCGGTCCAGGTCGACCGGGACCACGTCCAGCACGTTGCGCAGCCCGACCCGGCGCACCCGGACGGCGGCGATGTCCGGCCAGGCCAGCAGGATCGGGTCGCTGTCCTGGGCGGCCAGTTCGAGGCCGCCGGAGGACACCCGCACCCAGGTCGTGAGCGACGCCCGGGCGGAATACGCGTAGCCGGCCGAGCCCAGCGCCGCGATCAGCCCGGCCTGGAGTCCGGTCTGCCACCACGGGTCGCCGGTGCCGCCGACGATCAGCGCCACGATCGGCGACACCGCGGCAAACGAGATCATCATCAGCGTGAAGAGCGCGACGAAGGTGCGCAGCGGCGACGACCGGAACAGCACGGCGTCGCGGGCGGGTGCCTCCACCTGCTCGGGTGCGATCGGCATGCCTTCATGCTGCACCGGCGGCGGCCCCCGGCTCCGGCTTTAGCCGGAAACCGGGGGCCTCACCACGCGGATCAGAAGGCGCAGGCGACGACCAATTCGGGCGTACGGTCGGCAAGCGCGTCCAACTTGCCGATCCGGCCCGCCGCCCGAAGGTCGCCCTCGACCAGCGCCAGCCGCTCGAGCAGCGCCGCCGGCCCGAGCGCCTCGGCGAGCGGCACCTCGGCCTTCATCGACAGCTTCCGGTCGGACTTGGCCCGGCGGACCTGCCGCAGCGCGTCCCCGGCCAGGTCGAGCAGCCCGGCGTCACCGTCCGGAGCGACCCGGAGCAGTTCGTACTTGGTCGGCCAGGTCGACCGGTGCACCGAGCCGTACCGCCACCACGACCAGACCTCCTCGGTGACGTACGGCAGGAACGGCGCGAAAAGGCGGAGCAGCACCGACAGCCCGGACGCGAGGGCCGCCCGCGCCGAATCGCCGGCCGGCCCCGGAGCGTACGCGCGTTCCTTGACCAACTCGATGTAGTCGTCGCAGAACGTCCAGAAGAACGTCTCCGTCGCCTGCAGTGCCTCGGTGTGGTCGTACTGTTCGAAGGCCTCCGTCGCCGCCGTGACCACGGCCGCGAGCCGGGCCAGCATCGCCCGGTCCAGCGGCTCGGTGACCGGCTGCCGCAGCGCCTCCGCCGCGCCCAGCCCGAGCGCGAACTTGGACGCGTTCAGCAGCTTGGTCGCCAGCCGCCGGCCGACCTTGATCTGCGCCGGGTCGAAGGTCAGGTCGGCGCCGGGCCGGCCGTTCGCCGCCCAATACCGCACCGCGTCCGCCCCGCTCTGCTCCAGCAGGCCCATCGGCGTCACGACGTTGCCCTTGGACTTGGACATCTTCTTGCGGTCCGGATCGAGGATCCAGCCGGAGAGGACGGCGGTCTGCCAGGGCAGGACGCCGTTTTCCAGCTCGGCCCGCAGCACCGTGCAGAACAACCAGGTCCGGATGATGTCGTGGGCCTGCGGGCGCAGGTCCATCGGGAAGACCCGCGAGAAGAGATCGTCGTCGTGGGCCCAGCCGCCGACGATCTGCGGGGTGAGCGAGGAGGTCGCCCAGGTGTCCATGATGTCCGGGTCGCCGGTGAAGCCACCCGGAACGTCCCGCTGGGATTCGTCGAAGCCGGGTGGACACTCCGAGGACGGGTCGATGGGCAGCGCCGATTCATCCGGTATGAGAAGCTGGCCGTAGTCCGGTTCGCCAGCGTTGTCGAGCCGGTACCAAACCGGGATGGGCACGCCGAAGAAGCGTTGCCGGCTGATCAGCCAATCCCCGGTGAGCCCGTTCACCCAGTGCTCGTAACGATGCCGCATGTGCTCTGGGATCCAGTGCAGCTCCCGGCCCCGGGCGAGCACCCGCTCCCGCAGTTCCGGGTCGCGCGCCCCGTTGCGGATGAACCACTGCCGGCTGGTGACGATCTCCAGTGGCGAGTCGCCGCGCTCATAGAACTTGACCGGATGGGTGACCGGCGTCGGTTCGCCGAGCAGGTCACCGGACTCGCGCAGCAGCCGGACGATCTCCCGCCGGGCGGCGTTGACGGTCAGCCCCGCGAACCCCTGGTAGGCCGCCGCCGGGACGCCGGCCGGCCGGTCCGCGACGAAGCGCCCGTCCCGGCCGATCACGACCCGGGTCTCCAGCGCGAGGTCCCGCCACCAGGTGACGTCGGCCAGGTCGCCGAAGGTGCAGACCATCGCGATGCCGGTGCCCTTGTCCGACGCGGCCAGCGGATGCTCCCGCACCGGGACCTCGACGTCGAAGAACGGGGTCCGGACGGTGCGGCCCAGCAGATGCCGGTATCGCTCGTCACCGGGGTGGAAGACCAGCGCGACGCAGGCGGGCAGCAGCTCCGGCCGGGTCGTGTCGATCTCGACCGGCCCGTCCGGGCCGTGGAAGCGCAGCCTGTGGTAGGCGCCGGGACGGTCCCGATCCTCCAGTTCGGCCTGTGCCACGGCGGTGCGGAAGCCGACATCCCAGAGCGTCGGGGCCTCGGCCGTGTACGCGTCGCCGCGCGCCAGATTACGCAGGAACCCCCGCTGCGAGACGGCCCGGGCCCGTTCCCCGATCGTGGTGTAGGTGAGTCCCCAGTCGACGGAGAGCCCGAGCCGCCGCCACAACGCCTCGAACGCCTTCTCGTCCTCGGCGGTCAGCCGCCCACACAGCTCGACGAAGTTACGCCGCGAGATCGAGACCGGTTCCTTGCCCGGCGCCGCGGGCGGCTGCCACTCCGGGTCATACGGCAGCGCCGGATCGCACCGGACGCCGTACACGTTCTGGACCCGCCGCTCGGTCGGCAGGCCGTTGTCGTCCCAGCCCATCGGGTAGAAGACGGTCTTGCCGCGCATGCGCTGGAACCGCGCGACCGTGTCGGTGTGGGTGTACGAGAAGACATGCCCGACATGCAACTCGCCGGATACGGTCGGCGGAGGGGTGTCGATCGCGTATACATCCGAGCGCTCCTTCGAGCGGTCGAACGCATACGTGCCCTCCTCCTGCCAGCGGCGCGCCCAGCGCTCCTCGAGCCCGTCCAGCGACGGCCGCTCGGGGAGGCCGGTGCGCGCGGCCGTTCCCGTATCAGTCATGCGCTGAATGCTACGGCCGCGGCTGCTCCGCGGCCTCCGATAAACGCTTGAGCGGAGCAAGCCAGGCCGCCGTTGCCGAGGAACTAGACAAGATCGCCGAGGCACCGCGCCGCACCCGGCCGGCATCGCAAGCCACGGGCGCATCCCCGTTGTCGAGGGACCTCTAGCCGTACGACCAGGGGGATGGCAAACTGTACAGGTGTTCGAACAGTGTGAGCCCATCGCCGCGCCTACTCGGCTTCACCGAGCCGTCCCATACACTCGGAGACCTCGTACTCAGCGGCAGCTTGCCCTGTTCAACGACCTGGAGTCTCCCCTGACGTCGACGCTGCAGCCGGATCCCGCGACCAACCATGGCGAGGTCTTCACTCGCCGGTGGGTGGTCGAGTTAATTCTCGATCTGGTCGAGTACGACCCTGAAAAGAAGCTCGCGGACCAGGTCGCCATCGAACCCGCCTGCGGACACGGGGCCTTCCTGCTTCCCATGGTCGAGCGCCTCATCGCAAGCTGTCGACGCCACGGAACGCCGCTCCACGACGCCACCGGGGCGATCCGCGCATACGACCTGCTGCAGTCGAATGTCGACGCCGCGCGCTTGGCGGTGACCGAACTCCTCATCCGCAACGACGTGGAACCGAGGACCGCGGGCAAGCTCGCGGAGTCATGGATCCTTCAGGATGACTTCCTGCTCGGGGATCGAGACGAGATCGCCGCCGACTACGTCATCGGAAATCCGCCCTACATCCGCCTCGAAGACCTCCCTGAAGCACGTTCGAATGCGTATCGGAGAGCGTGCCCCACGATGGGTGGGCGGGCAGACATCTTCATCGGGTTCTACGAGCAGGGCCTGACGTCACTCAAGCCTGACGGCCGGCTGGGTTACATTTGCGCTGATCGGTGGATGCGCAACGCGTACGGCAAGGCGTTGCGCGCACTCGTGGCGGCAGACTATGCCGTCGAGGCGGCTATCACCATGCATGACGTCGATGCGTTCGAGGAGCAGGTCGCGGCTTACCCGGCCATCACCGTCATCCGCGCCGCAGCTCAGGGTCCAGCCGCCATGGCCGACACGACCGCAGAATTCGGAGCAGAATCGGCCACGAAACTTGGCGAATGGTTCCGGCGGCGAGGCTCGGAGCCGTTGCGCGAGTCCGGGATCTCCGCCGCGTGGCTCACTCACTGGTTCACGACCCAGGCAGGTTGGCCGACCGGCAGTCCCGACCGGCTGGCCCTCATCGTTGATCTGGAAGAGCGCTTCCCGTTACTGGAAGAAACCGGGGCCAAGGTCGGAATCGGACTCGCGTCCGGAGCTGACCAGATCTATGTGACCACGGACGACCATGCCGTGGAATCCGACAGATTGTTGCCTATGGTGATGCGAGGCGACCTCGGCTCGGGGGTAGTCAAGTGGTCCGGGCATTACCTGATCAATCCGTGGCGTCCGGAGGGCCTCGTCGACCTCGCCGATTGGCCACGCCTCGCCGCATACTTCCGGAGCCACTGGGAGACGCTGGCCAACCGCAACGTGGGGAAGCGGAATCCCGGCCGCGAACATCGAACTATCGACCGCGTCATCGAGGGCTTGCAACAGCGCCCCAAGCTGCTGCTACCCGACATGAGTTCGCGCATCTGGCCGGTACTGGATCGTGGAGAATACTATCCTCATCACAATCTGTACTGGATCCACGAAGGGGAAAGCGACTGGGATCTTGAAGTCCTCGGCGGACTCCTGCTCAGCGACATCGCGGAGTTGTTCATTTCCACGTACTGCGTGCGGATGCGGGGTGGCACGCTTCGGTTCCAGGCGCAATACCTGCGAAGGATTCGCGTACCACAATTCGCAACAATCGGTCACGATGATCGCGCACGACTAAGAAAAGCTTTTAAGGCGCGAGACGTCGACCTGGCGACCACGGTCGCCTGCAAGCTCTACAACGTAGTCGAAATTCCGTCCTAACAGGACATATCACTGCAGCTCGCTTCTTTCCGCAGTCGTGTATGGTGCTCTCACCATTCGAGGCGGGGAGAGTGGACAAGTTGGATGAGCGCACGGCGGCGCGCGTCGGAACTGCGCTAGAGGCCTGGGTTACTGTGCGCGGCGACCAAGCCACCCGTTCGGCCGAGGCGGGGCGCGCCCAGCAGGGGCGACGCAGCTCGGTCACCGGTGGCCTTCATTTGAGCGCCATCAATCAACTGGTCGTCGACGAGATCCACGCTACCGGCGTCACCGGCCTGGAGTTTCGCATCAATCGGGCGGCCACGCTCCCGGGTTATTACCGAGCTACCAAGTCCTGGGACTTGGTCGTCGTTAGCGACGGTCGGCCGATCCTCGCCGTCGAGTACAAGTCCATGAGCGGCAGCGAGGGAAAGAACCTCAACAACCGAGCCGACGAGATCTTCGGCATGGCCGAGGATGCCCGACAGTCCGAACTCAACGGGCTCCTCCCGCCGGACATGCGACGCGCATACGTCTTTGTGATGGGCGACAACAGCGTGAGCCGGCGCCCCGTCGGTGTCAGCGTTCCATTCGGGAAGGCGGATCCGATCTTCCAAGGCGCCTCCTACCTCGAACGCATGGCAATCATGTGCCGGCGGATGCGTGACACGGGCCTTTTCGATCTGGCCTGGGCCGTCGCCGTCGTGGAGGCTCCCTTCTCGTGGCGTGAGCTGGATCCCGAAGTGGGCTGGCTGCGCTTCTCGTCCGACCTGCGCGCGACGTTCACGCAGTAACGCTGAGTTCGGACATGCGCATGGACGCAACTCAGAAGCGTGAAGTCGACGCCGCCCTGCAGGACTACTGGACAAGTCGAGACAGCGCGGCAGTTCGGCAGGTGCAGCGGGGATCGGAAGACATCGGTGGCCGGAGCGGCGCCACGTCCGGGGGACATCTCGATCAGGTCGCAGCGATGCTGGCCCGGGTCTGCATCAAGGCCGGCGCGCCCGCCAACCAGGTTTGGTACAAGGCCCCGAAGGGTGATCCGCTCAGGAAGGGCAACCAGACTCGCAGTGTCACCCTTCCGGGGTACTACCGACCGACGAAGCAGTGGGACCTCGTCGTCCACCACAATCGCGAGCCGATCGTCGTGGTGGAGCTCAAGAGCCAAAACGGCCCGTCGTACGGGAACAACGCCAACAACCGGGTCGAAGAAGCGATTGGCAGCGCCGTCGATTTCGCCAGGGCTCGTGCGGCTGGATTGATTCCCGGCAACCCATGGCTTGGCTATGCCTTCGTGATCGAAGATGACCTGCGGTCCCGCAAGGATGAATCGGGCAGGGACTCAAGCTGCCTTACAAAAGACCCACTCTTCGCCGGATGGTCGTACATCGCGCGTATACGCCTTCTCGGTCAACGACTTGTTCAAGAAGGACACTACGACGCGGCCTGGGCTGTCGCGACGAGTCGCCCTTACTGCCCCGGGGTCAAGAAGCCCAAAAATTGCCCGCAGCTAAAGCTGAAGACGGCCGAGCACGTACATAAATTCGCGTGGTGCGAGCTGGACAAGGAAAATCTTAGCTACAGCATGTTTATCGATGGACTCATCGGACAGATACGGCGCTATTACTCTCGCTAGATCCATCGGCTCGTGTTCTCATGATCGCGGCTGTGGCACGCCAGCTCGACAAACGGGCCACAGCCGCCTATCAAAACACCGAGTCGGTGCTACACGTTGAAGCGGAACTCCACCACGTCCCCGTCCTTCATGATGTAGTCCTTGCCCTCCATGCGGACCTTGCCGGCCGCCTTTGCCGCCGCCATCGAGCCCGCCGCCATCAAGTCGTCGTAGCTGACGATTTCGGCCTTGATGAAGCCGCGCTGGAAGTCACTGTGGATCACGCCGGCCGCTTCCGGCGCGGTCGCCCCCACCGGGATCACCCAGGCGCGCGCTTCCTTCGGGCCCGCGGTCAGATAGGTCTGCAGGCCCAGCGTGCCGAAGCCGACCCGGATCAGCTGGTTGAGACCCGGCTCGGTCTGCCCGGTGGACTCGAGCAGTTCCATCGCCTCGTCCGCCGGCAGGTCGATCAGCTCGGACTCGATCTTGGCGTCCATGAAGACCGCCTCGGCGGGCGCGACCAGGGCACGCATCTCGTCGAGGAACGCCGCGTTGCCGAGTTCCGCCTCGTCGACGTTGAACACGTACAGGAACGGCTTTGTGGTCAGCAGGTGCAGCTCGCCCAGCAGGCTCACGTCGATCCCCGCCGCGGCCGCGCCGTTGTAGAGCGTCACCCCGTCGTTGAGCAGCTTGAACGCCGCCTCGGCCGCGGCCACCACGGGTGCCCGGTCCTTCTTGAGCTTGGCCTCTTTCTGCAGGCGGGGCAGCGCCTTCTCGACGGTCTGGAGGTCGGCGAGGATCAGCTCGGTGTTGATCGTCTCGATGTCGTCGGCGGGTGACACCTTGCCGTCGACGTGCAGCACGTTCGGGTCGGAGAACGCGCGGACGACCTGGCAGATCGCCGAGGCGTCGCGGATGTTGGCCAGGAACGCGTTGCCCCGGCCCTGCCCCTTGGATGCGCCGCGCACCAGACCGGCGATGTCGACGAAGCTCACCGGCGCCGGAATGATCTTTTCGCTGCCGAACAGCTCGCCCAGCTTCCCCAGCCGATCGTCGGGCAGCCCGACGACCCCGACATTCGGCTCGATCGTCGCGAACGGGTAGTTCGCCGCGAGCACGTCGTTCTTGGTCAGGGCGTTGAACAGGGTGCTCTTGCCGACGTTGGGCAGGCCGACGATTCCGATGGTGAGGCTCACGGAACGCCAGTCTACGCAGCCGTCAGCCGAAGAACTTCCGCAGTTCCGCCGCGACCCGTTCGGGCTTGCCGCTGTTGTCCGCGGCGACGTGTCCCACCCCGTTCAACGTCACGCGCCGCACGTGCGGCAGCACCGGTTCCAGACCATGCAAAACCTTCTTGAGGTACGCCGGGGAGCGCGACCCGCCGAGCAACAGTGTCTCGGCCGTCACCGCCGCGTACCGGTCGAGCGGCCCGGCCGCCTGCGCGACCACGGTCGCGTCCTGCCGCATGGTCGGCACCAGCTGCCGGGCCTGCCGGTCGCCGCGCAGATACAGCGCGGCCATCGGCAGCAGTACGGCCCGCGGCACGTACCGCAGCTCTCCGGTGCCCTTGGCGGTGGTCACGAACGCGGCCGCGGTGCGTCCGGCGGCCAGTTCCTTCTCGTACCGCGGACGCCACGCCACCGGATCGTGCCCGTCGTACGGCAGTGGCGGCTCGTACAGCGCGAGGCGCTCGATGTGTGGCAGTTCGAGCGCGGCGTTGAGCGCGACGACCGCGCCGGAGCTGAGCCCGAACACGTTGCCGGCGCCGGTCTCGTCGAGGACGGCCGCGAGGTCGTCGATCTCGGTGCGCAGCCCGTGGTCGTCGCCGGCCGGGCCGCTGCGGCCACGCCCGCGGCGATCCGGGACGTACACGGTGAAGGTGGTGGCCAACTCGGCCGCGAGCCGGCTGAAGTTTGCCGAGGTCTGCAGCCCGCCGTGCAGCAGCACCAGCTTGCGGCCGCCCCCGCCGAAGGTGCGGTAACGGATGTCCGTCGCTTTCGCCAACGTTCTCATGCTGTCAACCGTAGTTGACGTCTTGCGAGCCGTCAACCATGGTTGACAGAAGAGGGTCATGTCCGAATCCCGCCAGCCAAGAAGGGGTGCCGGCGAGCAGACTCAAGGGCATGGAACTGGACTTCGAACGGTGCTACCGGGCCGTGGACAGCCGGGACCAGCGGTTCGACGGCTGGTTCTACACCGCGGTGACCAGCACCGGCATCTACTGCCGACCGTCCTGCCCGGCACTCACCCCCAAACGCGAGAACGTCACCTTCTACCCCAGCGCCGCGGCGGCGCAGCGGGCCGGCTTCCGTGCCTGCAAGCGCTGCCGGCCGGACGCCGCCCCCGGTTCGCCGGAGTGGGACGTCCGGGCGGACGTGGTCGGCCGCGCGATGCGGCTGATCGGTGACGGCGTGGTGGACCGGGCGGGCGTGCCCGGGCTGGCCAGCCGGCTCGGCTACACCGAACGGCACCTCAACCGGATGTTGACCGTGGAGCTCGGCGCCGGCCCGCTCGCGCTGGCCCGCGCGCAGCGCGCACAGACCGCCCGGATCCTCATCGAAACGACCGGCCTCGGCCTCGCGGAGATCGCATTCGCGGCGGGTTTCGGCAGCGTGCGGCAATTCAACGACACGATCCAAGAGGTGTACGCGCTGACCCCGAGCCAGCTGCGGGAACGGTGCCCGGTCGCTCAGGCCGAGGCGGGCGTGATCAACCTACGGCTGGCGTACCGCTCGCCGTTGCACGTTCCGGCGCTGCTCGATTTCCTCGAGACGCGGGCGCTGCCGGGCGTCGAGGAACGATCCGGTGGTACGTACCGCCGGGGGTTGACCTTGCCGCACGGAAGCGCGACGGTCGCGCTGACCCCGGCCGACCGCTGGGTTTCCGCGACGCTGCGGCTGGCGGACGTGCGCGACCTAGCGCCGGCCGTGGCCCGCTGCCGCCGGCTGTTCGACCTGGACGCGGACCCGGACGCGGTCGACGCGACGCTGGGCGCGGACCCCGCGCTGCGGGCGATGGTCGAGGCAGAGCCGGGGGTACGCGTGCCGCGCGCGGTCGACGGTTTCGAGATGGCCGTCCGTGCCATCGTCGGGCAGCAGGTGAGTGTGGCGGGTGCGCGGACGACGCTGACCCGGTTGATCCGCGCCGCCGGCTCGCTCGGCGCAGCGCCCTCCGACCTGGTCGGTTTCCCACCGGCCGAGGTGGTGGCGGAACTGCCCGACTCGGCGTTCGGGATGCCCGCGGCGCGCCGGGAGACCATCAGGGCGCTGGCCGCCGCGGTCGCCGACGGCAAGATCGACCTGGAGCCGGGGGCGGACCGCGTGGAGACGGTCGCCCGGCTGCTGGAGGTGCCCGGCGTCGGTGCCTGGACCGCGGGATACGTGGCCATGCGCGCGATCGGCGACCCGGACGTCTTCCTGCCCACCGACCTGGCCGTCCGCCGTGGCGCGGCGGCGCTCGGGCTGCCGAGCACGGCCAAGGCGCTCGAGGCACACGCCGAACGGTGGCGGCCGTGGCGGTCCTACGCGCTGATCCGGCTGTGGCGCGCGGCCTAGCTGTCCACAGGCGACCCAGTTATCCGCGGCGGCCCAGTTTTCCACAGCGGTCCAGTTATCCACAGGCAGAGAGAAACTTTCCCGCGGCCCGCCCGACGGCGGCCAAGCTGTATCCGATCCCCTGGAGGACGAGATGTTGAAGCACCAGACGCTGACCACCCCGATCGGCCCGCTCACGGTCGTCGTGAGCGACACGGGCGCCGTGCGTGCCGCCGGCTTCACCGAGGACGTGTCCGTGCTGCTCGAGCTGGTCCATCCCGACCTGCGCGGCGCGACCGAGCCGGCCGACGACGTGGGTCCGGTCGCCGAGTTGGTCCGGTCCTACTTCGACGGAGACCTGACGGCGATCGACGCGGTCGTGGTCGACCAGCGCACCGACGGCGAGTTCATGCGCCACTCGTGGCAGGTCATGCGCGAGATCAAGCCGGGCACCCCGGTGACCTATTCCGATTTCGCCCGCCTCGCCGGTCGCCCCGCGGCCGTCCGCGCGGCCGCGGCCGCCTGCGCCCGCAACCCGGTGGCCCTCTTCACGCCGTGCCATCGCGTGCTGCGGCTGGACGGTTCCCTCGGCGGTTACCGCTGGGGGTTGCCGGTGAAACGCTGGCTGCTCGACCACGAGGCAGTCTGAGGCCTCGGTTGGCACGGCTGTCCCCCGTCGAAACAGCCGTGCCGCGAGGGGCTAAAGCCGGGCCTGCCGGCGGGCGGTGGAGAGCCCGAAGCCGAGCAGCACGGCCGGGGCCACGGCGGCCAGGGTGACCGCCGCGATCATCTGGGCGGGCAGCTGCGCCCAGCTTGTCTCGATGACAAATGCCACCTGTACGAGCACCCCGTTGATCAGGATGAGGCCCAGTGCCATCGCGACCCGTTCGTCCACTGCCAGCCAGACGAGCCCGACCGCCGAGATGACCACCAGGACACCGATCTGCACCGGCGCAAAGCTCGGGCCCACCGCCGCCGCGAGGTGATCGACGGCGATGAGGACGATCGGCACCACCGGCAGGTATTTCAGCAGCCCCGACACCACGACGGAGGGCTTCCGCAGCAGCGGGAGGAGAAACACGATCGTCAGCGGCACCTGCCAGAAGCCCCCCGAGCTGGGCCCACTCATCGGAAAGCTCGCCAGCTGCACCATGGCGAATCCGGCCCCGGCCGCTGCCATGGCGCTGCCGTACCGGCCACGGATCACCGCGACGACGGCACAGACGCCGAGCACCGACGCGACCAGGTCGAGCGATCCGGGGTGAATCAGGGAGAGGAGACCGAAGGTGAAATCCTCCCGCGCGAGCCCGCGCACCGCACGCGCGCCGACGCCGGCCGTGTCATGGACGAGCAGCGTCAGGGCGGCGACGCGGAAGGCGGCCAGCCAGGTGTGCCCCAGGCTTCGCCGGCCATGCTGCCCGGTGCGGACCCGCAACGCGCCGACGACCAGTGCCATCGCCTCGCGCATCGAGGGACGGGTCCGGCCGGGCTCGGCAGACTCGCACAGGGTCTCCAGCAATTCGGCGCCGCGAGCTCGCCGGTAATCCGCCGGGTAAAGGCCCAGCAGGCGCCCGTAGCGCCGCTCCAGGATGTCGGTCATGCCACACCTGCCGCCGGCCGGGAGCCTGCGGTGCGGGCGGCCCGGTTCATCACGAGCCGTGCGGCCTCCGCCATTCGCGCGGCCTCGGCCTGCAACGCGGCCCGTCCGACCGGTGTCAGGGCGTAATAGCGCCGGGCCCGGCCGTTGACGACCTCGGCACGCACGACCTCGATGTGAGCCTCGTCGGTCAGCCGGTCGAGGGCCGCATACAGCGTGCCGGTGGCGAGCCGCACCCCGCCGTGCGACAGCTCCTCGGCGTGCTTGATGATCGCGTAGCCGTGCAGCGGCTCGTCCTGCAAGGAGGCAAGGATGAAGTAGGTCGGCTCGCGCATCCGCGAAGGCGTCGTGGTCATGACGAGACCATACGTAGATCATCGTCATATGTAAACCCGCTATGCCTCGGGCCGGCCGGCGCGGCGGCGCAGGAGCATGCCCAGCGGGAGAAACGCACCGCCCACCGCGGCCCAGCCGGCCCAGGTAAAGGCGGCGTGGTAACCGGCCAACGGGCTGCCCGCCGGGCCGGCGGCGGCGAGCGGGACCAGCGCGGCGAGCCCCAGCACGGTGCCGAGTTGGGCGGCGGCGTTGAGCAGCCCGGCGGCGAGCCCGCGCCGGTCCCGCGGCGAGCTGTCTTTGCCGAGGCCGGTGTCGTCGGTGCCGAGCCTGGTGCTATCGGTGCCGCGCCTGGTGCCGTCAGCGCCGAGCTTGGTGCCGTCAGCGCCGAGCCTGGTGCCGTCAGCGCCGAGCCTGATGCCGTCTGTGCCGAGGCCGGTGTCGTTGGTGCCGAGACTGGTGTCGTCGGTGCCGAGGCTGGTGGAGGCCACCGAGGCGACGCCGAGGCCGATGCCCATGAGGACGAACGTGGGCAGCACGGTGGTGGGATACTCGCCGGCCGGGCCGGTGCGGATCAGGCTCCACGCTCCGGCAGCGATCAGCAGCAGCCCGCCGCCCATCGCGAGACGCGGGTCCACCCGGGCCGGCGGGCGGGCGCCGAGCGCGGCGCCGGCCACGACCGCGATGTTGAACGGCGCGGTCGCCGCGCCGGTGAGCAACGCGCCGGTGCCCAGGATCTGCTGCTGGTAGAGCACCGCGAGAAACATGACCGGCGTCGTGGTGGCGGTGAGCGTCGCGGCGACGAGCACGGAGACGGTCAGCGGTTCGCTGCGCAGCGCGGCGAGCGGCAGCATCGGCCCGGCGGCGTGCCGCTCGATGTGGACGAACGCGGTCAGCAACACCGCCGCGGCGACCACCGCGCCGAGCGCCCACCGGTCGGGCCCGTGGTCCTGCAGGCGCGTCGCGCCATAGATCAGGGTGGCGAGCCCGCCGGTCAGGGTCGCCGCGCCGGGCAGATCGAGCCGCACCCGGTCGCCCCGCGGCGTCTCGGTGAGCAGCCGCGTCGCGGCGGCGGCAAGGAGCGCGACCGGCACGTTGACGAGGAACACCCACCGCCAGCCGAGCCCATCGGTCAGCAGGCCACCCAGTACCCAGCCGCAGGCGCCGCCGCCGGCCGCGGCGGCCGTCCACCAACCCAGCGCACGCCGCCGGCGCGCCCCGTCGGGAAATGCGGCGTTCAGCAACGCCAGCGCGGTGGGTGCCACGATCGCGGCGCCGAGCCCCTGCACCACCCGCGCGCCGACCAGGGCCGCCGCCGACCAGGCCAGCCCGCAGGCCAGCGACGCCGCACCGAAGACCGCCAGCCCCGCCGTGAACAGCCGGCGGTGGCCGAACAGGTCGCCTGCGCGCCCGGCCACGATGAGCAGGCCGCCGAAGCTCAGCGTGTAGGCGGTGACCACCCAGGCCAGCCCGGTGGTGCTGAATCCGAGGTCGGCCTGCACCCGGGGCAGCGCGATGGCCACGATGGTGACGTCCAGGACGACCATGAACTGCGCCGCGCACAGCAACCCCAGCACCGCGGCGGGTCGCGTCGGCAGGCGGCTCTGTTGGACAGTCATGGCAGGACGGATACCCGCGACTAACGGGCAGCTAACATAAAACCGTTAGGAGGCGGTTGGCGTGCAGCTCTGGGACTGGCTGGGTGAGCCCCTGCCCGTCGACGTCGCCAACACGGTCAGGCGCCGGGGTGCGACCTACCGCGAACTGTGGCGCACCTGGGCGGACGTGCTCGCCTGGGCCGGCCACCAAGCGGCCCGGCTGCCGCCGCTCACCGCCGGCGACGAGTCCCGGCTGGCCGAGCTGCGCGAGGTACGCGACGACGTGTTCGCCGTCCTGCGCGCGACCGCCGACCACCGCCCGTACCCGCCGGAGGCCGCCGCCCGGCTCAACGCGCGGGCCCGCGCCCACCCCGTGGTCCGCCAGCTCGGCCCGCACCCCGGCGCGACCCGCACGACGCCGCCGGACGACCTGATGGCCCACATCGTCCACGCCACGATCGAGTTCGCCGGCTCGCCCGACGCCGAACGCCTGGCCCTGTGCGACGCCCCGAGCTGCGGCCAGTTCTTCCTCCGCGACCGCACCAACCAGCAGTGGTGCGGCCCCGCGTGCGGCACCCGGGCCCGCGTCGCCCGGCATGCCAGCCGCAGCTGACGCATCACGGCTTGCTGCTGGCCGGCCCGGCCGCGGCGGCCGGGCCGGTGCACCTGGCCGACCACGCGGATGCCGACTGGATCGCCGCCCTGGACAGCACCGGCTTTCAGGCGGTCACCGAGATGGCGTGCCGGGCGGCCGGCTTCGAGCCGCGGATCAGCTTCCGGGTGAACAGCTATCAGATGGTCCTGGCCCTGGTCGCGGCCGGGTTCGGGGTGGCGATCGTGCCGCAGCTGGCGGCGGTCGCGTGGCGCGGTCTCGGCTACTCGTCGATCGCCCGGCCGTCGGGTCTGGTCCGCCAGATCTACGCCACCAGCCGGGCGGGCGACCGGTCGCCGGCGGTCGAGCAGCTTTCCCGCTATCTCGCCGAGGCGCTGGCGCGCAGCCGGCGGCGCCGGATCGCCGGTCAGGGCAGCGATCGCTCGTAACAGATCGAGAGATCCGATCCGACGTACGCGCCGAAGAGGGGTATCCGCCGGTAGCCGGCCCGCTCGTAGAAGCGCATCGCATCCGGCTGGGCCGGCCCGGTCTCCAGGCGCAACGTCAGCCACCCGCGGTCGCGCGCGCCGGCTTCCAACCGTTCGAGCAGGCTGCTCGACACGCCGGAACCGCGGCTTTCCGGCACCACGTACATCCGCTTGACCTCGGCGCTGGCCTGGTCGAGACGGCGCAGGGCGCCGCAGCCGATCGGCCGCCCCGCGGAGTCCACCGCGACCAGGAAGAGGTCGATGTCGGTGGCCGACGGCGGGGTGCCGGGCTCGTGGTCGTCGGTGCCGTAGCGGAGGTCGAGCTCGGCCCGTTGCGCGGCGCGCAGGGCCGCCCCGGCCGGATCGTCCCAGGGCCGTTCCTCGATGGTCCAGCTCATTGGCCTCTCCCAACGTCGTAACGAGCGTTACGGTAACATCCGTTACGGAATCGGGGAGGTGAGAGTCGTGTCACGGACGGCGGATCGGCCGGCCCAGGGCGAGGCGCTGTCCCGCGCGGTCTGGGATGTGCTGGCGCGGCAGGGCCTGGAGAAACTGACCGTGCGCGCGGTGGCGGCCGCGGCCGGCTGCACGACCGGCCTGGTCATGCACCGCTTCCCCAACCGGCGGGCCCTGCTGCGGCATGCCCGTGAGCTGCTGCACGAGACGACCCGGCGGCGGGTCGAGGCGCTTGAGGCCGCGGCCACCTCACCCCGGGCGGCGCTGCGCGCGGTCCTGCGTCAGGGCCTGGCCACCGATCCGGAGACGGTCAACGAGAGCGTCGTCTGGACGGGCTTCCTGGCCGCGGCCGTCGCCGACGACGAGTTGATCGGCATGCACCGGCGCAACAACCGCGCCTGGCGCGAGCGAATCGAGCGGTTGGTCGCCGCCGCCGCGATGGACCGGCTGGGGGAGCGGGCGCCTACGGCGGCGGCGGCGGACCGGCCGGCCGAGCGGGCGCCCACGGCGGCGGCGGACCGGCCGGGGGAGCGGGTGCCCACGGCGGACTGGCCGGCCGAGCGGGTGGCCACCGTGGCGCTCGCGTTGATCGCGATGGCCGAGGGTGCGGCAGCGCTCGCCGCCGCGGATCCCGTCGCCTATCCGGCCGGCGACCAGGAACGGATGCTGGACGCGGCACTCGCGGCGTACGGGTTGAGTTAGGCCTCGCGCGCGATCGCGTCGAAGGCGGCGGCCAGCCGCTCCATGTCGAGCCCCTCGAGGTGGGCGAAGATGTGCCGGCGGACGCTCGCGAGGTGGGTCGGCCACGCCTCCCGGAGCCGGGCCAGGCCCTGCTCGGTGAGCACCGCGTTCCAGCCGCGGGCGTCACTCTGGCACTTGATCCGCTTGACGTAGCCCAGCGACTCCAGCTTGGCGGCTAGCCTGGTCATGCCACTCAGCGACATGTCGCAGGCCAGCGCCAGCTCGCTCATCCGCATGAACCCGCACTGCGTCTCGGAGAGGTTTCGCAGCACGCTGTACTCGCTGGCCGACATGCGTTGCTCGCGTTCGAGGTCCGCGTTCAGCGCCCGCGGCATGACCAACATCATGCGGCTGAGGGCGCGCATCACCGCCTCTTCCTGGGCAGTGAGTGGGGTGAGTCCCTCCGGCAGCGCCGGCGGCGGCTCGGAAGCTGTGGCGGACATGACTTTGATCGTACGATGCCGCGGGTACAGTCTTTGTTTGACGAAGCAAATTTCTTAGATCGGAGTTGCCATGACCAAGATCGGTATCATTCTCGGCAGCACGCGTCCGGGCCGTAACGGCGAGGCGGTCGCCCGCTGGGCGTTCGACCTCGCGTCCAAGCGCACCGACGCGGAGTTCGAGCTCGTCGACCTGGCCGACTACAACCTGCCGCACCTGGACGAGCCGGTCCCGCCGTCGATGAACCAGTACAGCCGGCCGCACACGATCGCGTGGGCCGAGAAGATCGCCTCGTTCGACGGCTTCGTCATGGTCACGCCGGAGTACAACCACTCCACCTCCGGGGCGCTGAAGAACGCGATCGACTTCCTCTTCAAGGAGTGGAACAACAAGGCGGTCGGCTTCATCAGCTACGGCTCGGCGGGCGGCACCCGCGCCGTCGAACACCTGCGGCTGATCGCCGGCGAACTGATGATGGCCGACGTACGCGCGCAGGTCACCCTCTCGCTCGCCACGGACTTCGAGAACTGGACCAAGTTCCTGCCCAACGAGCGGCACGAGCAGGCCCTCAGTACGGTGCTCGACCAGGTCGTGCAGTGGAGCGGCGCGCTCGCCCACCTGCGTACGCCGGTCGCCGCCGGACGTTGATCGGCTCGCCCACGCGGCCCGGGTTGCTTGCAACCCGGGCCACGCGCTGCACAATGCTTGGGTGCAAAACCAGACAACTAGTGACTCTTTGCAGCAAGTGCTTGAAATGCCACGAAAGTCTTGGTGGGCCCGGCTGCCGTTCGGCGTACGGATGACGGTCGGCACCGCCGCGCTGTTGGTTGCCATCGGCGGCGCCGCAGCCGGCATCGCGGCTCTCCTGAGCAACGATCAGGACGCGCCGCGGATAGTCACCGCGCTCGGGCAGGCGAGCCAGGAAGCCCAGCCCGCCGGCGAGCCCGCACCGCAGCGTCCGATCGCCCGCGGCCGGTATGACGAGGTGGCAACCGCCCCCCGTACGCGGGGTGGCGCCGGCCGAACCGCCACCCGCACACCATCCCCGCCGCCGCCCCGGGCGGCGGCCCCGGACCGTAGCACCGGCCCGGCGGCAGCCGTGGCGCCCTCCGCCGCGCCGGCGCAGACCACCCGCACCGAGGTGGAGACCCGGGAGATTCCGTTCGAGACCCGGCTGGTCCGCGACTCGTCGCTGCCGCACGGCAGCAAGCGCATCCAGACCCCGGGCGTCCCGGGCGAGGAGACCCTGCGCTACCTGGTCACGGTCACCGACGGGCAGGTCACCGACCGGCGGCTGCTGGACACCAAAGTCACCCGCCGGCCGCAGCACCGGGTGGTTGCGTTCGGCTCCCGGCAACTCCTCGGCCACCAGCCGGACCGGGATTGTGGGCGCGCCCTGAACGTCTGCGTGCCGCTCGGCCGCTCCGCGGTCTGCCCGGATGACCAGGGCCGCAAGCGCAAGCGCCACACCGAGGAGAGCATGCCGCAACTCGGCGGCTCGGTCGTGGTGCTCGACCAGGATCTGGAACTGCTCGACGCCGAGACGCTCGACCTCGGGCCGGCCTGCTGACCCGGAAATCGGCTGGGCAGGCGGATCCATCCGGGACACACTGCCCCGATGGACGACTTCGACGCCTTGCTTGCCGAGGCCGCCGCGGTGCCGCTGGCCGGCTGGGACTTCTCCTGGTTCGCCGGCCGGGCCACCGAGCAGCGGCCGTCCTGGGGCTACGCCGGCCTGGTCGCCGACCGGCTGACCCGGTCGCGCTCGGCGCTGGACGTGCAGACCGGGGGCGGCGAGGTGTTCGCCTACGCCGCCTCGGTGGCCGCCGACCGGCGGCCGGCCCGGCTGGTCGCGACGGAGTCCTGGCCGCCGAACGTCGGTGTCGCGGCGCGCACCCTGGCCCCGCACGGCGGCCGGGTGGTCGCCACCGCCGGCCTGCCGTTCGCCGACGGGGCGTTCGACCTGGTGGTGAGCCGTCATCCGGTGCGGACCGAGTGGGCCGAGACGGCCCGCGTGCTGCGGCCGGGCGGGATCTTCCTGTCCCAGCAGATCGGCCCGGGCAGCAACCGCGAGCTGTCCGAGGCGATGCTCGGGCCGCTGCCGCCGCCCACCACGCAGCATCCGGAGCAGATCGCGGCGGGCGCCGAGGCGGCCGGCTTGGAGGTGCTCGACTGCCGCGGGGAAAGTCTGCGCGCCGAGTTCTACGACATCGCCGCGGTCGCCCATTTCCTCCGTAAGGTGGTGTGGACGGTGCCCGGCTTCACCATCGACAAATACCGGGACCGGCTGCGGGCCGTCCACGAGGAGATTACCGGGAAAGGCATGTTCGTCTCGTATGCCCAGCGCGTCCTGATCGAGGCGCGCCGGTGCCGCTGACCGAGGAACGCCTGGCCGAGCTGGCCGCGCGGGTCGCCGTGGTGCCCGGCGTGATCGGCGTGGTGCTCGGTGGCAGCCGGGCCCGGGAGGCGCACATCCCCGATTCGGACACCGACGTCGGGCTCTACTACCGCCGGCCGCTCGACGTGGACACGCTGGACCGGCTGGCCAAGTCGCTCGCCGGGCCGTCCGCGGTGGTGACCGCGCCCGGCGGCTGGGGCCCGTGGGTCGACGGCGGCGGCTGGCTGAAGGTCGACGGCAACGCGGTGGACTGGATCTACCGGGATCTGGACCGGGTGCAGTCCGTCTGGGCCGACGCCGAGCACGGGCGGTACAGCTTCCATCAGCAGACCGGCCACCCGCTCGGGTTCCCGGATCACGCGTACGCCGGCGAGTTGGCGCTCGGGCGGATCCTGATGGACTCCACCGGCGAGCTCGCCGAACTGCAGGACCGGATGCGGGTCTATCCGCCCGCGCTGGCCGAGGCGCTGGTGTCCGGGCTGTGGGAGGCGGACTTCCTGGTCGCGGTCGCGCGCAAGGCGATTTCCCGGGGCGACAGCGCGTACATTGCCGGCTGCCTTTTCCGGCTGGTCGGGGTGTGTGCCCACGCGCTGCACGGCGCGGCCCGGCAGTGGCTGATCAACGAGAAGGGCGCGGTCGCCGCCGCGGCCGCGCTGCCCGGCGCGCCGGAGCGGTTCCGGGAGCGGGTGGACGAGACGTTCGCCGGGATGGACCGCGACCCGATGCGGTTGTCCGCCGCCATCGACACCGCCGCCGACCTGGTGCTGGACACCGCGGACGCCTGCGCGATGATGCTGCGGTGACCGCTGACGCCCCCACCATCCTGGCCACCAGCGCCGGCTTCGAGCGTGGCCCGCTCGGCCTCTACGACCTGCGGCCCGGCAAGATCCACCGATTCGCGGCGGAGCTGGCCGGCACCCGTACGCCGAAGATCTGCGTGCTCACCCAGGCGACCGGCGATCCGCAGAAC
>Ga0070668_100000152_pt1 | contig 43977 bp, 42 predicted proteins | sample KBSS43metaG_FD_64661 | JGI IMG/M metagenome (GOLD analysis project Ga0070668, IMG submission 64661) | Switchgrass rhizosphere microbial communities from Kellogg Biological Station, Michigan, USA - KBS S4-3 metaG | ecosystem: Host-associated > Plants > Roots > Rhizosphere > Soil ...
TCCCCCGCGCCCGGCCCGGGGAACAGTTCGTCCTCCCAATGCTTGAGCGTCTCCTCGTCGAGCTCGCCCCGCACCACCTCGCCGACGCCGTCGTAGACCGTCTCCAGGAACAGCTTCTTGCCCCGGTAGACGCCGTAGGGAGTCGGCCCCGCGTAGAGCAGGATCGCCGGCAGGTTGAGCCGCGCGGCGGCCATCATCATGCCGGGTGTCGGCTTGTCGCCACCGGTCAGCAGCACCAGGGCGTCGACCCCGTGCCCCTCGGCCATCAGCTCGATCGAGTCGGCCACCAGATCCCGGCTGGGCAGCACGTAGCGCATGCTGCGCGCTGCGAACGCCTCACTGTCGGTGACGTGGAACGTGTTGAACTCGATGGGCGTCGCGCCGGCCATCCGGACGCCTGATTTGACCGCGTCGACGAGCGTGCGCAGGTGCGCGTTCTCCGGGGAGAAGTCCTGATACGTGTTGGCGATCATGACGAGCGGCTGGTTGAGCTCCTCGTCGGTGAACCCGGCGCCCTTGATCCACGCCCGCTGCAGCGAGCGATCGGTCCCCGCGAACTGTTCTCTACTACGCATGTGTCCTCACTTGTTTGTTGATGGCGTCGAGCACCACGGATGCCACCCGCTCGACCTGCTCGGGCGTGATCACCAGCGGCGGCCTGATCTTCAGTACGTCTGATTGGCGACCGGTCGAACCGATCAGCACGCCGTGACGGCGGGCCTCGTCGAGCACCCCACCGGCCGGGGCATCGAGTTGCAGCCCGATCAGCAGTCCTCGCCCACGCACGTGATGTCCACCCGCCGACAGTCGTTCGCGCAGCAGCAGTCCCATCGCGGCCGCATGCTCGACGAGCCGTTCGTCGGCGATGACGTCGAGTACCGCCGAGCCGGCCGCCGCGGCCACGGGTCCGCCGGCGTAGGTGCTGAAGAACTCGGTGCGTGCGGCCAGCGCTTCGACGTCGGCGCGACGAGCGATCACGGCGGCCATCGGGTAGCCGTTGCCCATGGGCTTGCCCAGCGTCACCACGTCCGGGGCCAGGCCCGCGCCGACGAACGACCACAGGTGATCGCCGGACCGGCCGAACCCGGCCTGGACTTCGTCGGCCACCACGAGCGCACCAGCCTGTTGGGCGGCGGAGCAGAGGTCACGGTGATAGTCCTTGCTGGGCACCAGGATTCCATCGCTGGTGTACGTGGGATCGAGGAACAACGCGGCCGGGCGGCGCCGACGTTCGGCGAGCCGCACGATCGCGAGCCCGAGCTCCCCGGGATCGGGCGCGGGGCCGTGGGGCGCGGAGAACCGCTCGACGTGCTCGGGCGCCCAGCCGCCGCGCCACTGCTCGGGGGACAGCGCCGTCGTCGCCATGGTCACGCCGTGATAGGCGAAGTCCGTGACGAGTGCGCCGGTGTTTCCGGTGACGGCCGTCGCGATCCGCCACGCGAGGTCGGTGGCCTCGCTGCCGGAGTTCAGGAAGAGCACCGTGTCCAACCCGGACGCCGACGGCATGCTCGCGACCAGGCGTTCGGCCAGTTCGATCGCACGGGGGTGCAGGTAGCGCAGGTTGGTGCTCAGCTGGCGGGCCTGGTCGGCGATCGCGGTTGCCACTCGAGGATGTGCGTGCCCCACCACCGGGACGTTGTTGTACGCGTCGACGTAGACGGTCCCGTCGGCATCGAAAAGCGTTGCGCCACTGCCCCGGACCGGCTCCAGTGGCTTGCGGTACGTCAGCGGCGCCAGCACCGAGCCGAACACCGCGGCGCGGCGAGCCAACAGCGCGGTGGCCGACGGGCGAGTTCGCGGTGCGCCGAACGCGGCGGCCACGTCGTCGGGGTTGGCCGCGTCGAGCTCGCCGAGCAGGTTCCAGGCCCCGGCATCCCAACTCTGCAGATACTCGGCGTTGTCCGGGTGCAGGCCGCTGCGGGCCGCGGACAGACTCAGGGTGATCGCGCACCGCAGCGCCAGTGTGTCGGCGAGCACGGCCCGCTCACCAGGCTCCAGCGGACTGACCGCGGTGTAGCCGTCCAGGAACAGCGCGAACGCGGACAGCAGATCGTGGCCCGTGCGCGTCGAGCCCACGGAGGCCATGGCGGCGGCGACGTCGGCGACCAGTGCGGCATGGGTGAGGTCACCGAAATCGATGATGCCGCAGACGTGGTCGGCGTCGTCGAGCAGCAGATTGTCCAGCGTGAGGTCAGAGTGCACCGGCTGCGCACGCAGCCCCGGCCACCGCGGCGCCACGTTGCGCTCGAATCGATCCAGCGCCGCTCGAACCAGCCCGCGACCCGCCGGATCGGCGATCGTCTCGCTCATCACGCGAATCTCGTGACGAGCCTCGACGTGCCACAGCGGCCGGCGCTGCGCGGCGGGATGAAAGAACCCGCGCAGCGCGAGGCCGAGCCGCGCGGCCACGGCCCCGTATTCCTTGATGGTAGAAGGCCCCAGCGTCGCACCGCGGCGGGACGCCCGCCCCGGCAACCACTCGTACAAGCGCACCAGCCGTTCGGGTTGCCCGATCGATCCGTGCAGTGCGCCGGTGACGGTGGGCAGCGGCACCGAGACCGGCAGCCCGGGGTCCACGTGATGCGCCCACACCGCAGCCCGGCCCTCGAGGTCGACGACGTCCTCGTTCGCTGCAGGGTACGAGACCTTCACCACCTGACGCACGCCGAATTCGTCCGTCAGCAAGGCGGTTTGGTCGCGTTCGCTGTCGAAGTGCGCGCTCACGGATCCGTGGAATCCGAATAGTGCGCCGACGGCATCGGCGAGCTCGTCGTCGTTCAAGGCCAGCGCTGGGTCGGCGAGCAGATCGCCGAGCCCGCTCACGAGGTCGCCATCCGGTTGAGCCGCGACATGCGGTACGCGATGAGGGCGAACACCCCGGACAGCCCGAGCATCACCAGGTTCATCGCCGAGCCCGTGCCCCAGTCGCCCTCTTCGAGGATCACGTCGCGGATGCGCTGGCCGAGCAGATACGACGACGGTCCGCCCACGATGTCGGCGGCGACGAAGTCGGCGTACATCGGGATGTACACCAGAATGGCGGCGACGAAGATGCCCGGCGCAGCGAGTGGCACCAGGATGCGCCGGAACTGCTGGAACCAGCCAGCGCCGAGATCCGTCGCGGCTTCGAGGGTTACCGGTTCGATGGCCTTCATTGCGGCGTATATCGGGATGGTGGTGTACGTGATGTAGGACGTGGCGAGTGCAACCACCACCGCGAACGGGCTGTACAGCAGCCAGTCGATCGGCGGGCCGGGCAGGATCCAGTTGATCAGCCCGTTGCGACCGAGGATGACCTGCCACGCGTAGACCCGCACCACCGGCGCCAGCTCGTCGGCGACCACGAGCGCGAGCAGCAGGAAGAGCTCGCGTCGGCCCGCCTTGAACACCATGTAGTACGCCAACGGCAAGGCGATCAGCAGCATGAGTGCCATCGCGATCGTGACGATCACGACCGTCGTCAACGCGATCTTGAGGTTCAGTTGGTCGGAGACCACGTCCCAGTAGTGCTCGAGGGAGAACCCGCTGGCGACGTTCGGCGGGAACTTGATCAGGCTCATCTGTACCAGCACGGCGAACGGCACCACGAAGAACACCAGAAGCGCCGTGGTCGGCGCGGCCAGGACGGCCGCTGCGCTGCGTGCGGTGGTGTCGCCAGCTCGCCGCGTCATGCCGCACTCACCGGATCCCTCCCCGTCGCTCCGCTCGCCCCGACATGCGTTGCGCCAGTGATCATTGCGGTGGCGGCTTCGCTACTGGTGCGCCGCTTGATCAGTTTCAGCCCCACCCAGATCAGGAGCAGCTGCACGGCCGAAATCAGTGCCGACACCGCGTTGACGATGGCGGTGTGGTCGGGATCGCGCACCGACGAGTACACCCACACCGGGAACGTCTGCTGGAAGCCAAGGGTGAACGCGCTGATCTCGTAGTTGTTGAACGACCACGTGAACGCAAAGATGCCCGCGGCCGCCAGGGCCGGCGCGACGTGCGGGAAGACCACGTAGCGCAACACCTGAAAGCGGTTGCAGCCCAAGTCGATCGCGGCCTCCTCCTGAACCCGCTCGAACCGGAACAACTGCGCGCCGACGATCGCGGTGACCAGCGGGAAGGTACATACCGCTTGCGTCGCAATGACGGTCGGCAGCCCCAGTGTGACGTCGGCCTTCGCATAGGCCATCAACGCGGCGATCCCGATCACCAGCCAGGGCAGTATCAGCGGCGCGGCCACGAGCCCGGCAAGCGCACCGCGTCCGCGGAATCGGAAGCGCGTCAGCCCGAACGCCGCCAACGTCCCGAGGACCAGGCACACAGGGGCGACGATGACGGCGATGATGGTCGAGTTGAGCAGCGCGCGATGCAGCGACGGGTCGGCTAGGGCGGCGCCATACCACCGCAGCGTCAGCCCCTCGAACGGCAGCGCCAGCACGTTGGAGTCGTTGAACGAGAAGAACACCAGGATCAGCAACGGGCCGAACAAGAAGGCGCCGACGACGAACAGGAATGCCCGCCAGACGTATCCGGGGCGAGCGAAGCGACGGGGGAAAGTGGAGCCGCTCACTGACGGGATGCAGGACTCACGAGGCCTTCACCTCGGCCCACGCCTTGACCCATGCGGCGCGATCCTTCGGCGGGGCGGCCGGGATGGCGTTGTCGAGGTCGAAGAGCGTGTCCAGGGCCGCGTCCTTACGCACCTCCGGCGTGACCGCGTCGATGATGCCCTCGTTGGACGTCATGTAGTTCCAGTTGCTCGCCTCGTAGACCTGCGCGGGCAGGCTGGTGTACCAGTTCAGCAATGCGTATGCGGCGTCGACGTTTTCGTCGGTGATGTCGGGGCTGATGCCGTACCCACAGGTCCACAGCATCTGGCCTTCCTTGGCGACGGCGAACTTCACGTTGAGTCCGTCGGCCTGCAGGTCCTTGACGATGTTGGTGTAACCGCTGGCGATGTCGATCTCGCCCGACTTGAACTGGGCCGCTATCTCGCCCTGGTCCTCCCAGAGCGTGCGGAACTGCCCGCGGTTCTCGGCGAGGAACTTCTTGACGGCGTCGAGTTGCGCGGCGTCGATGTTCAGCGGATCGGCGATTCCGGTGGCCAGCGCGCCGATGTCGATCGCCGTTACGGCGTTGTCCTGCAACGACGCCCGGCCCTTGTACTTCGGATCGAACAAGTCCTTCCAGGAGTCCGGCGGGGCGGTGATCTTGTCGGCGTTGTAGATCAGGCCCGCGGTGCCCGCGTCCACCGGCACCACGTAGAACTTCCCGTCGACGGTGACGCCGGGCATCTCCTTCATCGCTGGCCAGATCTTGTCCCAGTTCTCCAAGCGGGCGGTGTCGACCGGCGCGTAGACGCCCTTCTCGACGGCCTCTTGCGAGGCTTCGTCGACGCAGGTGTTGATGACGTCCGCCTCGAAGCCGGCCTGGATCTTGGCGATGGCTTCCTCGTTGCTGCCGAACGAGGCGGTCTCCAGCTTGATGTTCGGATACGTCTCGTGGAACGACTTCATGTAGTCGGTGTCGTAGCCGTCCTCGTAGGAGTACAGCCGGATGGTGCCGGTGATCGAGGCAGGGTCGCTCGGGTTGGTGCTGCCCGCTCCGGCAGGGGTCGAGTCGCCGCCACCGCAGCCGGCCAACAGCAGCGTCAGCACCGAGGTGGACGCGAGGACCAGCTTGGTTCCGATGCTTGTCACGCGTCACTCCTCATGTCGGCGGCGTACTCGCCGAACGCTATTTCGCAGACCACAGATTGTCAACAATCTACATCAGGCGAGAGGGTCTGTCGCATGCGACGGCTTACTCGGACTCGTTCAGCAGCGCGACGAGCAGTCGCCCCGCTTCCAGTGAATGCTCCCTGACCAGCCGCGCGGCGAGCTCCTCGTCGCCGGCCTCGATGGCGTCGACCATCGGCTCGTGCTGGCACACCACCTCGTCCAACGACGGCATGATCTTCTCGTCGAGGCGCAGCAGGCCGCGGATGGTCGGGACATAGCGCAGGAAGACCTCGTGCACGCGCGAGTTGCCCGACGCCGCGCATAGACCGTCGTGGAACGCCAGGTCGGCACGCGCGACCGCGCTTGCGTCGCCGGTGGCCGCCGCCTCACCGATGCCGACGACCAAGCTCCGCAGCGTGGCCAGTGCCGCCGGGTCGTGCGCCTGACACACCAATCGGACCGCGAGTTCCTCGACCGCCGCCCGGAGCCCGTAGATATCGGTCACGTCCTTGGCCGTGAGGCTCACGACGAACGTCCCGCGCCGCGGTTCCTCGGCGACCAGGCCCTCGGCACGCAGGATCTTGAACGCTTCGCGCACGGGTCCGCGACTGACGTTCAGCTGTTCGGCGATGTGCGCTTCCTTGAGGTGCTCGCCCTGGCGGAAGCCGCCGAGGATGATTTGCTCGCGGATCCGGTCCGCCGCATCCTCGGTCAGAGATCGCGGGAGGTCGATGGGCCGTAGCGTGGTGGGCTCGCTCATGGCCCAAGGGTAGCAATTGAAAACTGTCGACATGTTTATTGTCAACAAAATGTAAAGTACGGGGCGTGGCGAACATTGCGCGACTCGAGGCATGGGCCCTGGGACCCGACGTCGAACGGTTCCGATACACCTCCTTCTCCGACGAGGTGTTCACCACGACGACGCTGGTGCGCATCACCGACGCCGACGGCGTGACGGGGATCGGCGCGTACGACTCCGACACGTTCGGCATGTGGGACCGCGCGCCGATCGAGACGCTACGGCCACTGCTGCCCCGCCTGTTGGGCCGCGACGCAGACGACCGCGACGGGGCCTACGCCATGGTCTCCGAGGACGACACCTCACCGTTCCCGCCCGCCGTGCGCTCGACGATCGATACCGCGTTGTGGGACTTGGCCTCCCGGCGCCGCGGGGTGCCGTTGCGCGAGTTGCTGGCCGGCGGCGTGACGACGACGTCCATGCCGGGGTACGCCTCGGTGCCGCTGCTCGACGACGAGGACGCTTATCGGACGGCGCTGGCGGGGTTCGTCGAGACCGGTTACCGCACAGTCAAACTGCACGCGTGGGGCGTCCCCGAACGTGATGCCGGGCTATTGCACACCCTGCGTGCGGCGTTTCCCGATCTAGTGTTGATGTTCGACGCCGAGGGTCGGTACGACCGCTCCGGTGCGCGGACGGTTGCCGCGGCCTGCGTGGCGGTCGACGCGCGGTGGTTCGAGGCGCCGTTGCCGGACTTCGACCTGGTCGGCTACCGGGCGCTGCGCGACGAGTTCTGTTCGTTGCCAATACTTCCCGCGGGTGACGCGTTCTGGCAGCCGGAGCTCTTGGCGAACGTGCTGCGGCTCGAGCCGTTCAGCGCGGTGCGGTTCGACGTCTCGTTCGTCGGTGGCCCGACGCCTGCGGTGCGGCTGTTCCGGGCCGCCGAGGAAGCCGGGCTCGACGTCGAGCTGATCAGCTACGGCCACACCGTCATCCAGGCCGCCGACCTTCACGTGGCACTCGCATTCGGCCGGACGTCGTACTTCGAACAGGCGGTGCCAGTCGAACCGTTCGAGCATGGCGTCACCGACGTGCTGCGCACGGGTACCGACGGGTTGGTGCACGCATTCGACGCTCCTGGCTTGGGCATCGGACTCGACGACGGGGCCATCGATGCGATTGCATTCGAGCGCTTCGTGATTGGTGATTGATTGCGGCTACTACGAACTGCGGTCGCTTCGCCTCTGATAGGCCTCGAGCCAAGTAGTCACCCGTTGGCAGCTGGTGGGCAGCAGGCGGGCACGTTCCAACAGGGCGCCTAGCCTCACAAGTCTCGCCTCTAGCAGGCTCGTCGCGAACACGATGTCCTTCTCGCGTCCGGCGGCGAGCTTGCTGACGACGAGATCATGTGGCTCGATGAACCGAGGGTCGGCCGGCTCACTCGATTCAAGGTCCCATCTCACCAGCCGATCCCGCCACCCTGAAGGCAATTCAGCCGTGTCTAGATGGACCCCCTCGGCGAAAACGTGGTTGGTCTCGTGGAATACGGACATTTCGCCGATGGCGCCTTCAACATCGTCGGCCTTACGCCGATCCGGGTCATCCAGGAACACGATGTCGGCCTCCATCGACATCAGGACGCTGGATGGCACTTCGTTGTCGTCATAGGTGCCAAGAATGGACTGAGATCCGATGACCAAGACGTTCTTGTCGCGAGCGATCGCACACGACGCTCGCAAGATGTGAGCGAGTTGTTGGCGTTTCATGGCGCCGGTGTCTCGCGCCTCTCTCGCCACGCCTGCTTGAGTGCACGAACTTCGTCTTGGGTCATGACTCCGGCGAACGGCGTGCTGGACCGAAGCGTCGCGGCCCTGTCAGACTTGTCCAGGAGAAGCGCGATGATGCGTCCGATGCCCGCGTCTAGGACCTTCTCCCATTCGCGAGCGTATGGCTCACTGTGTGCGTCGATTGCTCCGGTCGCCCGACCACGCTCAAGGTTCGCGCGAGCCTTTCCGATCACTGCGTCGGGGTCATTGATCAGACGATGAATCAGCGCGGCATGCAGCCACAGCGACTGATCCTCGCCATCGTTCCCGATGGCAGACGCGATCTTGTCCGCGACGACACGCTCGGGGATTCTGCGGTGCGTACCAACCGTCACGAAAGACAACTTCCCCTGGTTGCACAGGTCGACGATGTGTTGCCGAGACACGCCAAGTCGGGCGGCGGCTTCGCCAGTACGCAGAAGCGTCTCGGTGCTCATACAACCACGGTAGGCAGTATCCACCAAAAACGCAACGGAGGTGCTCAGCCGGGGGTCGCCAAGCGTACGGTTGGTTGCGGCCGCACTCGCGAAATGCCTGCAACAACTGCACATTCGACGTTCGCTTGCGGGAGCTAACCAGCCACGGTGGCGACGGCGGCTATGAGCGCGGCCACACCCTCGTCGGTCATCGCCGCGTTCGCCTGGATTCGCAACCGCGCGGTGCCCTCCGGAACCACCGGGTAGCCGAACCCCGTGACGAGCACACCGTGCTGCTCGCGCAACTCGCGGCTCATCCGACCTGCAGCTGCCGTCTCCCCCACGATGATCGGCACGATCGCCGTATCTCCAGGAAGCGGGTCGAGCCCCGCCTCGCGCAGGCCGCCGCGCAGCCGGGTAGCCAATGCGTGTAGTCGGGTGACGCGCTCCGGTTCCGCGCGCAGGATGCGGACCGCCTCTCGCGCGCCACAAGCGGTGGGCACCGGCAGCGCGTTGGAGAACAGCGCCGGCCGCGCCACTTGAGCGAACAGCTCCACGACCTCCGTCGACGCGGCCACGTACCCGCCCGCCGCCCCTCCGAGCGCCTTGCCCAAAGTACCAGTGAGCACGTCGATTTCGCCGAGCACACCCTGATGCGACGGGGTACCCCTGCCGTCGGAGCCCATCACTCCGACACCATGGCTGTCGTCCACCAGGAGCACGGCGTCATGGCGTCGGCACAGCTCGATCAGGTCGGGCAGCGGCGCCACGTCACCCTCCATGCTGAACACGCCGTCGGTGACGACGAGGCGCCGCTCCCACTCCCCCAGACCCGACAGAGCCTCGTCGAGCGCGGCCAGATCGACGTGCGGGTACACCACCTTGCGGCCGGCGCGAGACAGCCGGACCGCATCGATGATCGACGCGTGATTCAGCGCATCGGACAGCACCACCGTGCGTTCGTCGGCCAGTGTCGTGATGGCCGCGGCGTTTGCGTCCCAGCACGATACGAACGTCAGCGCCGCCGCAGTGCCCACCAAACTGGCGAGGTCCCGCTCCAGGTCGAGGTGTGGCGTGAAGGTACCGCAGATGAAGCGCACGGACGCCGTGCCAGCTCCGTAGCGCTGCAACCCGTCGACCGTCGCCGCCACCACGCGCGGATCGGCGGCCAGCCCCAGGTAGTCGTTCGAGCACGCCACGAGCACGTCCCGCCCGCCGCCGAGCCGGCTGGTCGGGCCCTGGGGCGCGTCCAATACCGGTGGGGCCTTGAGCGTTCCGTTGGCGGCCATATCGGCGAGCGCGGCGGCGCTCGCCGCGCGCAGGCCTTCGTTCACAAAGCTTCCTCGATGGCCTCTTCGATCGCCGAGACCACCCGGCCGAGCGCCTCGGCGTACGCGTCCGGCGGCATCACGAGAGACGGTTGGATGTTGAAGCTGGTGGTGCTCGACGCGACGATGATGCCGCGGCGCAGGCACCCCGCGGCCACCGACTCCTGAAGCGCGCCAGCACGTTCCTTGGTCTTCGGGTCGAGCACCAACTCGACGCCGGTGAACGCCCCCTGAACCCGTACGTCGCCGACCTCCGGGATGCGGTCCACCAGCGGCCCGAGCACCGAGACCGAGACATCGTGCAGCGCACGCACATTGCCGAGCACGTCCTCGCGCTCCATCAGGTCGAGGTAGGCCAGCGACGCCGCGCACGCCGCGGGCAGCCATGACCACGTACTCCCCGTCGCGAGGTCGCTGAACCCGCCGAGCGCGCGCTCGTTACCCAGCAGCGCGCCGATCGGCATGACTCCGCCACCCATCGCCTTGCCCAGGCACATCAGGTCGGGCTCCAGCCCCCACAGATCCGCGGCGAACATCTCGCCGGTCCTGCCGAAGCCCGTCTTCACCTCGTCGAGGCACAGCAGCCATCCGAACTCGCGGCATAGCGAGCTCAACGCCGGCCAGAACGTGTCCGGCGGTACCACGACACCGCCGGAGCCCAGCACCGGTTCGATCAGCACACCGGCCACTTCGCCAGGGTCGACGAGGTGGAAGAGGATGTGGTCGCGCAGGAAGTCGACGGTCGGATCGCCGGTTCCGCCGGGACGAGGTTCGGCGAAGGGACTGCGGTAGGCGTTCGGGTACGGCACGTGCACGAAGCCGCTCGCCAATCCGCGCAATCCCCTGCCGATTTCGTGTTGCTCGGCGCCCAGCGACGCCGTCGTGGTGGTCTCGCCGTGGTAGCCGCCGAGGAACCCGATGATCACCGGACGTCCCGTGGCCCGGCGCATCACGCGCACGGCCGTCTCGACCGACTCGGTGCCGTTGAGCGAGATGTCCACGCGGGTAAGGCCGTTCGGGGCGATGTCGAGCAGCCGGGTGGCCAGCGGGAGCATCAACTCGTGGAACACGGCGTGGCTGTCCTCGTTGCCGAAGCTCAGCATCGCCTCGGCGGCCGGTGTCACCAGCTCGGCGCGCCCCGCACCGACGGGTACCGACGCCGACGCGCTGACCAGATCGACGAACACGTTCCCGTCCACGTCGGTGACGGTCCAGCCCGACTTGGACCGCGCGACGAACGGATACCCGTCGCCGGTCAAGCCGGGATAGAAGACCTTGTCCTGGGCGGCCAGCAACTCGGCGCTGCGCGGGCCGGGAACCGAAACGGGTTCCGGTGGAAGGAGGCTCTTCATCGTCACGCTTCCAGTTTGTTGATCCGGGCGAGCCGGAATGCGATGGCGGCCACCACACCCGAGGCGAGCAACAGCAGATTGCTCAGTGCCGCGCCCCTGGCGAGGTCACCCTGTTGGAGGATCAGGTCGTTAACTGCCTGCCCGAGCATGTAGCCACTGGTCCCACCGACCAGCGTCGGAGTGGCGAAGTCGGTGAAGAGCGGGATGTACACCAGCAGCACGGCGACGAAGATTCCAGGCGCGGCCAACGGCAGCAGGATGCGCCGCGTCATCGTCCACCACCCGGCACCGAGATCGGCGGCCGCTTGGAACAGAGTCGGGTCGATCGCCTTCATCGCCGCGTAGAGGGGTATGACGGTGTAGGTGATCCAGCCCGTCGACAGCACGACGATCACCGTTCCCTGATTGAACAGCAGCGCGTCGATCGGTTGGTCGATCACTCCGATCGACTCCAGGAACTTGTTGATGATGCCGTTGCGTCCCAGCAACATTCGCCAGGCGTAGACCCGCACCACGGGGTTGAGCTCGTCGAGCACGACGAGCCCCAGCAAAAGTGGTACTTCGAACCGGCCGGACTTGAACGCCATCACGTACGCCAACGGGACGCCGATGACGAGCTGAATGAGCATCGCGGAGGTAGCGATCACGATGGTGGTGATCGCGACCTTCCGGTACAGCGGATCGGTCAGGATGCTCGCGTACGCATCCAACGACCACACACTCGTCCCGCGGCCGACCTCCATCCCGACGCTGATCAGGAACAGGATGAACATCGGCACCAGCACCAGCAGTACGAGCACCAGCATCGGAACGGAGAGGTATCCCGCGGGCAGCCAGCCACCGCGACGCTGTTCCGGAGCGGCCCGCTCGGCGGCGATGACTTCCTGGACGGCGGTCACCGCAGTCCTCCCGCCACTAGGTCGGTCAGGCTCTCCTGAGACCCGCGCCGACGGCTCGAGGCTCGAAGCGCCATCCACATCCCGTAGACGACCGCGACCTGGACCGCGGAGACCGCCGTCGAGACGGCGTTGACGACCGGAAGGTTGTCCGAGCGACGCAGCACCGAGTAGACCCACACCGGGAACGTCTGCTCGTAACCACCGTTGAAGAAGCTGATCTCGAAGTTGTTGAACGACCACGCGAACGCGAAGATCAGCGCGGCGCCGAGGGTGGGCGCCAACTGAGGCAGCACCACCTTTGTCATGAGTTGCCACTGCGACGCGCCGAGGTCGACGGCTGCCTCCTCCTGAGTCCGTTCGAACCGGACGAGTCGGGCCGAGACGAGCGCGGTCACCAGTGGGAAGGTCACCGCGACGTGCATCGCCCCGACGGTGAGTAGTGACAGTTCGATGCCGAGCGAGGCGAACAGCAACAGCCCGCTGACGCCCATGACGAGCCACGGGATCACCAGCGGCGCACCGACCAGCCCGGACCAGAAGCCGCGGGTGGGAAAACGGAACCGGGTGATCCCCCACGCGGTGGCCGTGCCCAACACGACGCACAGCGGGGCGATCAGCGCCGCCAACACCGTCGAATTGCGCAGCGAGTCAGCAACATCGGGGTCGGAGAAGGCGTTGCGGTACCACTCGAGCGTGAACCCTTCCCACGGCAGGGCAATGATCGACGAGTCGTTGAACGAGAAGACGGCGAGCAGAACGATGGGCCCGACCAGGATCACCAGCACGACGGCGACGAGCGCCGTGGCCAGCACGGCGCCCGTCCTACCCGTTCGGGTCACCCGCCCGCCTCGATCTCCTGCCAGGCGCTGCGCCACACGTCGGCGTTCTCGGGCTCGGCCTGCGGGATGGTGTCCAACAGGTCGGCCGGGTTGGCGGTCTCACGGAATTCCTCTGAAACCTCGCTCAAGGCAGTCGGATTCGTGATCACGTAGCCGAGATCGCCGACGATCGCCTGCGCGGGCTTGGACACGTAGTAGTCGATGAACGAGTACGCGGCGTCGACGTTCTTGGCCTCGGCGCTGATGCCGAGCCCGCAGATCCACGACAGCGTGCCCTCCTTCGGCGCCACCCACGTCACCTCGCCGCCGTTGGAGTTGATCTCCTCCGCGGTGCCGCGGCCACCGTCGGCGAGCACCACTTCGCCCGACTTGAAGAGGTTGGCCATGTCCGAATCGGACTCGGAGATGGTGCGGAACTGGCCGTCCTTCATGGCAGCGAGGATCTTGTCCTTCATCTGCGTGACCTGGTCGTCGGTCATCGCCGTCGGGTCGGTGATCCCGGAGGCCAGCGCGGCGTCGGCGAGCGCGGTGAGCCAGCCGCCGTCGAGCGCGACCTTGCCCGTGTTCGCGGGGTCGAAGAGAGCGGTGTAGCTGTCCACTCCGTTGGGGAAGGCCTTGGTGGAGTAGATGATTCCGTGTGGTCCCGCCGTGGTGGGCACCATGACGACCTTGCCGTCGACGGTGACGCCGTCCGCGTCGCGGAAGGTGGGTGCCAGGTCGTTCCAGTTGCTGACCTTGGATGTGTCGATGTCGGCGAGCAGTTTGTCCTTGAGCAGCGGCTTGGCCTCGTCGAGGCAGACCTCGATCACGTCGGTGGAGAAACCCGAGGTGAGCTTGGCCGCGGCCTCGTCGAGGCTCTCGAACGTCGCGGTCCGCACGTCCAGGTCGGGGTTGGCCTTCTTGAAGGGATCGAGGATCTCGGCGGCGACGGTGTCCTCGTAGGTGAAGGTGCGCAACTCCCCCTTCGTCGCGGTGTTCTCGCCGCTCCCGCCACCACAGGCGGCGAGCAACAGCGCCGCGGATGCGCATACGGCGACCCGGGTCCGGCGGACGGTGCGATGTTGGCTCATCTTTCCTCCAAGATGGTTCCATCGAGTAGGGCTTGGGCGCCCGATCCGATTCGTTGGCTGAGGTGGCGGTGGACGGGGCGCAGGTCGGCCTCCCCGGCTTCGTGGGCGTCCGAGGCGACCAGGTCGATTAGCCCCTCCGCGAGCAGGCGGTGTGCCTCAGCCGCGACGGCGGGTCCGTCGAATCCGAGCAGCGCGCCGGAGTCGACCTGCAGCAGTGCGCCTTTCGACTTCATGGTGTAGGCGAAGTCGTGGTCATCGGGATACAGGAAGGCCTGGCGCTCGGGATGGGCGAGCATCGGGCGCAGCCCGGCGGCGGTGACGCGCTCGATGTAGTCGAGCACTCCCGGGTCGTGTTCCATGGGGATGTCGTCGGGCCCGTCCACCAGCACGACGTCGGTACCGGCCAGCCGCCAGCGGCCCGGGTCGGCGAGGAATTCCGCGGTGCCCGGCCGTGGTGCCAGTTCGTAGCCCATGCGCAGTTCGGGGCACCCCGGCACCGTGGCTGCCAATGTCAACAGCCGGTCGAACGCCCGGTTCAGGTCGTCCTCGCGCTGCGGGCTCCACGGGTAGCGCTCGTCGAGGTGCGAGGTGACGAACATCAACCGGGTGCCGCCCGCCGCGGCGTCGCCGAGCATTCGCAGGCTCTCGTCGTCGGTGCGCGGGCCGTCGTCGACACCGGCGAGCAAGTGGGAATGACAGTCGACCCATCCCCCGTCGCTACGCTCGCCCCCGGACCATCCCCCGTCGCTACGCTCACCCCCGGACCAGCCCTTGGACTCCGCGCTCACCGGTCCGTCGCCTCCAACGGCCCGATGACGTGAGTGCTGTTGGGCGCCCACGACAGTCGCACCCGTGACCCGCGGCCGATCGAACGCAGATCGGTGTCGTTGCTCAGCTCGTGGACGACGAGCTGCTCGCTCGTCGGCAGTTCCACGGTGACGTGCGTGGTGGACCCGCAGTACACGAGTTCGGACACCACGCCACGCACCGTGCTGTGATCGTCGCGCACGTCGGCATCCTCCGTCGGATGCAGATAGATCCGCTCGGGCCGGACGGTGACCTGGACGGGTCCGTCGATCGATGCCACCGCGGGGACCACCAGCCGATCGCCGTCGCCGAGCACGCTGACGTGGTGGTCGCCGACGCGCTTCGGGTCGTGGAGCACCAGCAGGTTGGACGTCCCGATGAAGCCCGCTACGAACGTGGTCGCGGGCCGCTCGTAAAGCGTTCGCGGATCGGCGAGTTGCTCGATGCGGCCCTGATTCATCACCGCGATGCGGTCGGACAGCGTGAGCGCTTCCTCTTGGTCGTGGGTGACGTAGAGGAAGGTGGTTCCGGTGCGGCGGTGCAGCCGGGCGAGCTCCAGTTGCATCTCCTTGCGCAGCTGCAGATCCAACGCGCCGAGCGGCTCGTCCAACAGGAGTGCCCGGGGACGGTTCACCAACGCGCGCGCCAGCGCGACCCGCTGCCGCTGGCCGCCGGACAGCTGCGCCGGACGGCGGGCGGCCAACGGGGTCAGCCGCATCGACGTCAACGCCTCAGTCACGCGCTGCGTGCATTCCTGGCGCGCAAGGCCTTTCACCTTCAGTCCGAACGCGACGTTGTCCGCGACCGTCATGTGTGGGAAGAGCGCATAGTCCTGGAACACCAGGTTGACCGGCCTGCGGGCGGGGCGGGTGGACGTGATGTCCTCGTCGCCCAGTAGCACCCGCCCGGAGGTTGGGTGCTCGAAACCGGCGACCATCCGCAACGTCGTAGTCTTGCCGCAGCCGCTGGGCCCGAGCAGTGAGAAGAACTCGCCCGCCGCCACTTGGAAGTCGACGTGTTCGACCGCGTGCGAACCGCCGTCGTAGGACTTGCTCACGTTCTCGAACGTGATGGAGCTCCCGCCGTTGGCGAGCGCCGTGGCTACGGGCAGTTCGGATACTTGACTCACGCGGGCTCCTCGCGGTGACTGCTCAGTTCTGGCCCCACAGTTCGGTGATGACGTCGTAGACGTGGGTGTTGGGGTGCACGCCGGTGAACTTCTCGGCGAGCGGGCCCGCCGCGGTCACCGGCACCATCGTTCCGGTGTGCTCGGGAGTGGTCCAGTCCACCTTGAACTTTCGCTCGGTGCCCTTGATGGCGAACGGCCCGCTGCGCTTGGGCACGCCGCCGCCCGGCAGCGGCATGTTCTCGGGCTTGCTCTCGGCCCAGTACGGCACCGGATCGTCGGCGAGCTGGTCGCTGTTGGTCTCGGGCTCACCGTCGTCGTCGAGCACGTTCTCAATCGCCATGCCGCCCGTCTCGTGGTCAGCCGTGACGATCAGCAGCACCTCGGGATGCTCCTTCTGATACTCGGTGATGACCTTGACCATCTCGTTCACCGACTCACCCGCGAGCATCATGTTTTGCGCGTCGTGCTCGTGGCCATCGGAGTCCAGATCGTCGCTCTCGATGACCAGGAAGAAGCCCTTGTCGTTGGACCCGAGGATGTCGAGCGCCTTGGAGACGAGCTTCTCCGGGGCCACGTAGTTGGGGTCGGTCTTGTAGTCGTAGCCCTCGACCTCGGTGGAGCGACGCTTGGCGCTGTCCTGCACCAGCGCCAAGGCCTTGGGTCCGGACAACTCGCCGAAAGTCGTTTGGTCGAACGCATATTGGTAGCCGAGGTCCTGGGCCCGCTGGACCAGGTTCGACTCGCCCTCACTGGCGTCGTCCTCACCCTTGTCGGAAATCTTGCCCGGTTCGCCCTCCGGGTACCAGTACTTCTCGCCACCGCCGAACAGCACGTCGACCCCGTTGTCGAGATAGCCTTCGGCGATCTTCACCTTGAGGTCGCGGTCTTCCACGGGCGAACCGAACGCCGCCAACGTGGCATTGGTAACGTCGTGATCATCCACCAATCCCGTTGACATGCCACGGTCTTTGGCGATGTTCATCAGCGTCGGCACCTCTTCGCCGTTGGGTCCCAAGCCCGTCGTGCCGTTGGGCACCTTCTGGCCGATCGCCCACGCGGTGGCACCGGCCGCGGAGTCGCTGACCACGAATTCCGCGTCACCGGGGATGGTGTCGAGGAAGCCCGCGTACGGCAGCGCGTCCATCGGCTGGCGCTCGTCGAGCCCGTACAGGTAGTACTGGATCGCCGTGCGCTGCTGCGACCCCATGCCGTCGCCGCTGAGGATGATGACGCTCGGATTCTCGGGAAGGGCCTTGTCAGAGGACGAATCGCTGCACCCGGCGACGGTCGTCGCGCCGGCGGCCAACAGGGCAATGAGCGACGGAATCCGTCGGCGTGAGGACATGTTCGCGAACGTTAGTGGCCCTACGGGAAAAGGTCAACAGCAGATTGTCAACAATATGCGATAGTTGAGTGAACAGTCGATTGCGGTGAGCACACCCGCTGGCCAGGCCTCACACCAAGCTTCCGCCAAGAACTCCAACGCATCCTTTCGGTCATCGGACACACGAACACGTTCATCGAAAGGGACACCGACATGGCCGAGACGATCGCACGGCGACCTCAAGTGTGGGTCATCGCGCTGGCCGCAATGGCGCTCGCGGCATGTGCGCCGTCGACCGGCGCGCCGACGGCGCAAGCCCCGACCGTCACCCCCGTCATCTCGACGGTGACACCGGCGACGGTGGCGCCATCGACACCGCAGGCGACGCCGGTCACCACGGTCACGGTGACCGCACCCCCGCCCGTGACGGTGACGGTGGATGCTCCGGTCCCGGCCACGCCCGTTGCGCAGGAAGTCACCGCGAGCGGGCCGTTCCAGTCCCCCTCGGGCAACATCCGGTGCAACCTGTACATCGCCACCGGCGGCCAGAGCACCGCTCTCTGCGCAGCCGTCCAGCACGACTGGGTTGCCACGCAGCCGGCGAACTGCCACCTCGCCTGGGGCGACCGTGTCGACCTGGAGGCGGGTTCTGCGGCGAAGTTCGGCTGCTACGGCCAGGAGATGCCTCCCCCCACGCACACGCTCGAGTACGGGCAGATCCAAACGCTGGGCTCGATCAGCTGCGACAGTGAGACGGTCGGAATCATGTGCATCGACAACAACACCGGGCACTACTTCTCGGTGTCGCGCCAGACCGTCAACCTCGGCTGATCGGAGCACCATGACTCACCGCGTTTTGATCGCCCTCGCCGGAGCCGCCGTCGTCGCCGGCGCAGTGGCGTGCGGAGGCTCGACTGAACCTGTCGCGTCCTCGGAGTCCGTGACGACACCGCCGGCGTCGACGGCGACGGTCACGGTGACCACCACGTCGTCCGCGCCAGTCACAACGTGGTCGGCGTGCGACGACCTCGACGGCACCGTCGGCCCCGACAACGTTTGCACCGTGCACACCGAGACCGCCGGCTACACCATCGACATGAAGTTCCCGGCCGACTACCCCGACCAGCGGGCGGTGACCGACGTCCTCACCCGACAGCGGGACCAGTTCGTCAGCGCGGTCGAGGAACCGCCCGTACGCGACGTCCCGAAGGCGCTCGACATCAAGCCGACGACGTACCGGTCGGGAACGCCGGATACCGGCACCGAGAGCCTGGTCTTCGAGGAGTACGTCAACGTCGGCGGCGCCCATCCGGAGACCTACTACGACGCGCTCACCTACGACGTGGGCAAGAAGGCGCCGATCACGTTCGAGTCGTTGTTCAAGCCGGGCACCGATCCGGTCGCGGTGCTCGACCCCATCGTCGAGGAGGCGCTGAGGAATCAGTTGCCGGGCGCACCGGTGGACGCCAACCCGACCGGCGCGGAGATGTATCGGAACTTCGCGCTCACCGACGACACGGTGATCTTCTTCATCGGCCAGGGCATGTGGACCATCGAAGCCGCTGGGCCGCAGCAGGTCTCGGTGCCTCGTAGCGACCTCGCATCGATCCTGGCCTGACGCGCCAGCACGACGATCAGCAGGTCGCAGTCTGCAAACTTGGCGTCTTCTTGCTGAGTATCTGCTGTCAATTGCGCTGTGCCGTGAATGAATTGGATTGCGGTGCGATGCTGAGGTCGTGACCGATCTCGACGACCTCGTCGCCGAGTGGAACCTACGACCAGACGGCGCCGCCATTCGCACGCCCGGCGCGACGGTGCTCCCGGTGCGGACCGAAGGCACCGCCGCCATGCTCAAGGTAGGCACACCCGACGCCGAGCACGCGCACCTGGTACTGCGACGCTGGGGCGGTGACGGCGCCGTTCGGCTGCTGCGGGCCGACCCTCACCGCCGGGCCCTGCTAGTGGAACGACTGCGACCCGAGTCCCTCGAGACGCTCTGGGACGTCGAGGCCTGCGAGGTGGTCGCCGGGCTCTACCGACGGCTCCACGTACCAGCGATGCCCCAATTGCGCTCGCTCACTTCGTGTCTCGGGGACTGGTCCGACGACTTCGCCCGCCTGCCACGTAGCGCCCCGATCCCGCACCGGTTGGTGGAGCAGGCCATCACGCTCTGCCGCGACCTGGTCACCGATCCGGCCGACCGCGTCCTGCACGGCAACCTGCACTACGGCAACGTACTGGCCGCGGACCGCCAGCCGTGGCTGGCGATCTCGCCCACCCCGCTCAACGGCGACCCGCACTTCGAGCTCGCGCCGATGTTGTGGAGCCGGTGGGACGAGCTCGCCGGCGACGTCCGCGGCGGTGTCCAGCGCCGCTTCTACACCGTGGTCGACGCCGCCGAGTTCGACGAGGATCGGGCCCGCGCATGGACGACCGTCCGCGTGGTCCGCGAGGCGGCCCGCGCACTGAGCCGCGGCGACGAGCCCGCTTCGCTAACCAGGTTCGTCACCTTGGCCAAGGCCGTCGGAGACTAACCGCTCCGGCGAGTGTCGACTTTTGTCACGCGTCCGGGGCAAGATGCGTGGCGGTAACCGGCGTTCGGCGGGCCTGCTGTCCGACGATCAGCACTCCGGAACGTTGACCGCCAACCCGCCGAGCGACGTCTCCTTGTACTTGGTGTGCATGTCCAGTCCGGTCTGCCGCATGGTCTCGATGGCCTGATCCAGCGACACCCGGTGCATGCCGTCGCCGTGCAGCGCCATCTTGGCGGCGTTGACGGCCTTCACCGCCGCGATGGCGTTGCGCTCGATACACGGGATCTGCACCAGGCCGCCGATCGGATCACACGTCAGCCCGAGGTTGTGCTCGATGCCGATCTCGGCGGCGTTCTCGACCTGACGCGGTGTGCCGCCAAGCAACTCGGCCAGCCCGGCCGCGGCCATCGAGCACGCCGACCCGACTTCGCCTTGGCACCCCATCTCGGCTCCCGAGATCGACGCCCGCTCCTTGTACAGCACGGCGATCGCGGCCGCCGTCAGCAGATAGCGCACCACCGCGTCGTCGCGTCGCTCCGGATCATCCAGCCCAGGCAGGAAACGCAACGCCCAAAACATCACGGCCGGAACGATTCCCGCCGCGCCATTGGTGGGCGCCGTGACCACGCGTCCCCCACCGGCGTTCTCCTCGTTGACCGCCATCGCCGCGACGTTGAGCCAGTCCATCGAATCGGCGTGCGCATCGCCACCCTCGTGAAGCATCAATTGCCCATAGAGCCCTGGCGCCCGGCGGCGCACGTCGAGCCCACCCGGCAGGATGCCGTCGGCGTGGAAACCCGCGTCGATGCAATCGGCCATCGCCGTCCAGATCCGCAACAACCCGGCGCGCACGTCGGACACGGTTCGCAGCGCACACTCGTTGCGCCACACGATCTCCCACATCGAGACGTCGTGCTGCGCGCACAACGACAGTAGTTCGTCGCCGGTGGCGAACGGCAACGGCACGTCCGCCGATGCCGGGGGCGGCTGGCCGTCGCGTTCGACGAACCCGCCGCCGATCGAGTAGTACATCGCCTCGTGCGATCCCCCGTCGGCGAAGTCGACCGCGAACCGCACCGCGTTCGTGTGCCGGTTCTTGATCTCCGCGGGATGCATGCCGACGTCCGCGGTGGTGAACGACACCGCGGTGACACCGTCCAACAGCAACCGTTCGCCTGCGTCGATCGCCGCAACCCGCTTGCGCCCGACCTCCGGGTCGACGTGCTCGGGCGACTCGCCCTCCAAACCGAGCAGCACCGCACCGGGCGTGCCGTGCCCCACTCCGGTGGCAGCCAGCGAGCCGTACAAATCGACCTGGACGGCGACCACCGACGTCACGCGTTCGCCCAGCTCATCGACGAAGCTCTTCGCGGCGCGCATCGGCCCCACGGTGTGGGAACTCGACGGACCGACACCGATCGAGAAGAGGTCGAAGACACTGACAGCCATTGGAATTCCCACGCTACCCGGCTCGGCCGAGTCCGGTTACGGGAACGGAACGGCCACCGTCGTCACCGGAAGCTGCGGGATGACCGGAGCCTGGGAGGCCGGAGCCGGCTCCACCACCGGAGGCGGCGTGTACACCGGCGCGGGTGGAGGCGTGTAGGCCGGCACGGGTGCAGGCGGAGGTGTGTAGGCCGGCGCCGGCTCTGGCGCAGGCGCCGTGTACTCCGGCACCTTCGGCGCCACCGATACCGTCGACGGCGGTACGTACTGGATGCTCGGCGGCACCGAGGAAGGTGGCGACGAAGGCGGGCTCGACGGGGGTGACGAGGGCGGCGACGACGGCGGGCTCGACGGCGGCGAGGAGGGCGGGCTCGACGGCGGCGAGGAGGGCGGGCTCGACGGCGGGCTGGAGGGCGGCGACGAAGGCGGGCTCGACGGAGGTGACGACGGCGGCGGGAACTGATTGCTCGGCGGGAAGATCACGATCGGCGGGAACGGGATCGGGATGAACGGCGGCAGCTGCGGGATGCCCGGCGCCGGAGGCACCTCGGCCGGCGGAGGAGGCGGCGCCTCGATGACGGGCGGCGGCTCCGCCGGCGGGGCCGCTGGCACGTTGTTGTTGATGGCCGGGATGTTGTTGATCCGCGGGGCCTGCTGTGGCGCGGGCGGGGCCGACGGCGGCGGCGTCAGCACCGCGACAGGCAGCGCCACCGGGTCGGGTTCGTGCGGCACCGGCGGCAGGTAACGTCCGGGCACCGTGTCGGATTTCACGGCCTGCGTTGGCATTTCGCTGACGACGGCCGTCGGCCGCACGTTGATCGCGAGGGTCACGGCCATCGTGGCGACGCTGACGACGGCGAAGGCAATCGCGCTGCCCACCAACAGCATCCGCGGCGCCGCCGGCGCAGGCAGCGCAGGGACGTACTCCGTCTGATCGTCGTCGTACTCAGGAACCAGCTCGCCGAGCTCGTCCATCGGCATCTCGTCAGGGCCGTAGTCGCCCAGCTCCATGGGCGTCGGGTCGGGCTCGGCCATCGAGTACGCCAGCTGAGGTCCCACCGCGCTGCCCAACGTGGTCGCCTCACTGGCGGACGGGGCCACGGGAGCCATCTGCGTGGCCGCGCTGGCCGCCACCTCCGCGGGCGCCAGCTGGGCCGCCGGGACGTCCGCTTCAACGGCGAACGCGCCGCCTCCAACGGTCTTGGCCGCACCGCGCGCGAGCGCAAAGCTCGCATCGGTGGGCAGCGTCACCTCCACCGACGACAATTCGCGGACCTCGGCGGCAATCGAGGCGAGGTCCTCGCGATGCCCGACGAGCATTATCTGCACGGGCTCGAACGGCTGCCCCTGCAACCGCTCCAACACGGTCACGCACGCGATGGCCGCACCTCCGGCGCCGATCGGCAGGGACGCCAGCACCGACGTCGCAATGCTGTCCGATCCCACGGTCGTCAGCGTCGCGGTGTCGTCGTCCACCAGCAGCGCGGCGTCTGCGCCGGTGCTCCGAACCAATTCCGTGGCCGCCTCGGCCTCCGACACCATCTCAACGTCCAACACGCCGGCGCTCAGCAACATCTGCCGCAGCATGTCGGCCTGGGCCGCGTCGTCCACGCACAGCCGTGTCGCGGCCAGCCGGTTGCCTGATTCGTTCACAGCGCGGGAGGTGCCGACGATGGTGTCAGCGAGGTCGGTCATCGCGTCACTGGGTAGGTCGAGCGCGTACTGGTCGAACACCTCGCCACCGGCGGCAGGTGAACCGACCATGGCCAACCGCGCCATGGGGCCCGTCACCGCCACTCCGAGGACTACGTCCACCGACCTACTCCTTGCCTCCGCGTGTCCTACGCCTGCCCGATGGGCGCTCACCCACCGCACTGCGACCGCCACCCCGACGCGCCGAGCCTTGCGATTCGACCACGTCAACGCTACCGCAAGGGCTTGGTAAATCCTTGGGGACGAGCACCCGAGCAGCGCATACCGCACACCCTCGACCTTGTGCGTCGGGCCGAAAATGGGAACAGTTAGTCCAGCAACATGTCATCGTCACAAGCGGAGAGGACGTTACGTGAGCGACGATCGCTACGACGCGGCCGGCGCGACGGTCAAGGTCGCCACGGCAACGCCAGCGGCCGCCCCGTCGCGGGTCGGCTACGTTCCCACCCGCACCAACCGGGTGCGCGACGGGCTCGCGGTGGCGCTGCTCGTCATCGCGCTGCTGCTGCCGTGGAGCATCGAGTTCGGTGTCGGCATCGCCGGCAGCAGCGTCTGGGTGTTCCTGGCCGTACTCGCGGTGACGCTGCTCGCCGTCGCCGCCGCGCTCGCCCCGCACGTCGGACCACTCCGGCTCGGGGCGCCGCAGGCCGACGTCGGCCGCACCAGCCGCGTCCGGTTCGCGCTGAGTGCCCCATATCTCGTTTGCGTGCTCGTCTTCGTCGGGTTCCACGTCGTGCAGACCTTCCGCTTCGGCGGAACCGGCGCCGTGCCGCCAGGCGTCGGGCCGGGCATGTGGCTTGGTGTCGCGGGCGCGCTGCTTGCGGCGCAGCCTCCGATCACCAGTACCACCATCGAGGACAACGGCTTTCGTGGCTGGTTCGCCTCGGCCCGGATCCTCGGCGTGGTGTCGATCGTGCTCGCGGCGCTGTTCGTGGTCTTCAACCTGTACTGGCGGCTGCGCTACCTCTGGGCCACCAGCGTCGAAGTCGGTGGCCGCGACGTCGCCGTCGTCATCACCACGCTGCTGTACGGCGCGGTGGCGATGATCGCATTGGTCATCGGCTCGCTCTGGCTGGTGCAGAAGACGGCCGCCGCCCGGCTCGCGACGACGGCACTCGGCGTCTCCGCCGGAATCGCCGGCGTGCTGGTCTGGGTGGCCGGCGTCGGCAACGACGTCGACGCCTTTCACGGCATCGCCGAGAACACGTCGACCGCTGCCGTCGGGTTCGAGGGCTACCTGTTCTGGGCGGCCGCCGCCGCGATCGTGGCGCCGACGACGCTCTACGCCGTCTTCCTCATCAAGCCGCCGACTCTGGCCGTCTACCGCGGGGCCGCGCTGAAGTGCTTGACGCTCATCGCCTTCTGGTCGTTCGCGGCCGCCGGGCTGCGCGTCACCGACTACGCGATTGCGCTGTCGCTCGACCTGCCGCGCGCCATCTACGACAGCTTCGCGCTGACCGGGTTCAACGTCGTCACCGGTGCCATCGCCGTGTGGCTGCGGCGCCACCTGGCCAAGGGCGGGCTGACGTCGACCGTCATCGCCGCGTTCACCGCGGTGCTCGCCGTCTTCACGGCCGCCCAGCTGGTCATCGGCGTCGCACTCGCCCCGCGTTACGCCGACCCGGCGCCGCGCAGCCCCGACGCCGTCTACGGCAACGACCTGGCCCAGCAAATCACCAGCACGTTCGACGTGGCGATCTGTGCGCTGAGCCTGGCCATCCTCGTCGCCGCGCTCGTCACGGGACCGCTGGCCGGCCTGTTGGTGCGACGCCGCGAAACCCGGGCCGCGGCCCCGAAGCCCGTCGAGCCCGCTCCCGTCGAGCCCGCGCCGCCGACTACCGCCGCGCCTGCTGCGGCGGCAACCCAGCGCGTGGCGATGCCGAAGATCGTTCGGATCAAAGAGGATTCGACGCAGATCATCGCCAGCCCAGCGTCGGTGGCGCCCACCGCGCAGGTGCCCATGCCGACGACGGAGGTGCCGGTGGCCACCACCGCCCTGCGGATCCAGCGGCGCCCCGAGCCCCCATCGCCGTCCGCCGACGCCACCCGGCACATGCCGGCCTCCCCGGACGGGCCGACGGTGCCGGCCAAGCGTCCGTTCGCCGACGGGAAGGTTCTACCGGGCGAGCAGACGCAAAAGCCCCTGAATCAGGGCGATTGAGGGCTTTTTTGCGTCTGCTCGCGGTAGGAACTGGGGGCTAGGTCGTCACCATTTCGGCGCGAAGCTGCCGCGGCGTCTTGCCGAACCAACGGCGGCACGACCGGTTCAGCGCGCTCTGCTCGGCATAGCCAAGCAGGCTGGCGATCTGGCTGAGTTGCATGTCGGGCTCGGCGAGGTAGCGGATCGCTAGCCTGCGGCGCTCCCGGTCGATGACCTCGCCGAAGCGCATACCCTCGGCGGCCAGGCGGCGCTGCAGGGTGCGGGTGTGCATCGACAGCTCACTCGCGATGGCGTCGGCGCTGCACTGCCCGGTGGACAGCAGCCGATGCGCGAGCTCCTCCACCCGCTCGGACAGCCGTGCCGTCGGCGGAAGGTAGTTCGACTCAAGGTATTTCGCCGCGATGCGCCTGGTCTCGGGGTCGGCCCCGCCGATGGTTCTGTCGGCCAACTCTTGCGACAGCTGGAAGCCGCACCGGGTATGCCCGAAACGCACCGGGCACCCCAGGGCGTCGCGGTACGCCGCATCCGAACCCTGTTGATCGTGCGGGAAGGCGACCAGCGTCGGGTGCGCGTCCGGTCCGCACAGCAGCCGAATGATCCGCGCCGCGATCGCCATGGCGAGCTCATAGCCTTGGACGATGACGTGCGCCGGTTCGTTCACCTCGTAGACGAATGTCAGTTCGCGCTCCGCCGGCAGTGGTACGAGCGTCAGCTTCAACCCCGTCGAATGCGCGTAGAGGTAGCGCGAGATCGCCTCCCAGCCCTCGCGCACGGTGTGCGCGTTGCGGGCGATCACCGCGACGGGCCCGAGGATGTCCAGCCCCTGCCACTGCGATAGGCGTAGCCCGAAGTCGGGGCAATCCAGCTCGGCGGCGCAGGCCTCGAGCAGGTCGGTGTAGGCCCCGAGGCGGATGAACGCGTCCTCCTGCTGTTCGACGCCGGGTGGGATGCCAAAGCGGGACAGGAACGACTCCGGGTCGCCGCCGAGCTCGTCGACCAGTTCGCGGAAGCCCCACAGCGAACTGGATGCGATCAGATTGCCCATTCGGTCGACACCTCCTCGTGTCGCGAACCGATAAAAGAATGTCGCTGATGGTCAATACTCTCGACCGTTCTCTGCCTCAATGTGGACGTATCACCAGATCGCTGTCATCACCCGAGTAGCCAACGGTGTCGAGCTCAACCCGGGCCAAGTGATTGACGCGCAAGCAGATTCGCAGGAAAGAGACATGATCACGGAACAAGGCGGCCCGCCGCGGCCGCGCGAGCACGGCTGTGCCGCAAAGCAAGCGGCCGCCGTCGAGCTACTGGCCGCCGCCAGACAACGAGTCGGGGCGGAGGACACCGCGGACTCGCGGCGCGCCCTGCACGAGGCGGTCGACGCCGCCCGTGACGTGGGCGTCGGGTGGACCAGGATCGGGGACACACTAGGTATCGCCAGCGGAAACGCCTATCAGCGCTACCGGAAGCGTGCTACGCCATCCGTCGATGGCGCTGACGACGATCCCCCGACACCCGAATTTCCGGACGACGAGGCCTGCGGCTGAGCTACCGCGGATACGTCGCGGCGGCGACGTCGAGGATTTCCTGACGGTCCGCGGCGAGCAGGAACCCCGCGCCGATCGCCGCGTCCAGTGACGTGGTGAAACGGGCCAGGTACTCGGCTGCGCCGCCCGGGTAGAGCCGCGCCAGCGTGTCGCCGTCGAACTTCTCCCCGGAGCCGAAGATCTGCGCCATCACGTGCTCCGTGCTGCCGACGCCCGACGTCCGCGCGATCGGCACGTCGACCCACGGCGTCCGCACCCCGCCGGTCGCCAGACCGTTCGCATCGAGCACCAGTTGTGGCGGTTCGACGTCGCTCAAGTCCAACGGCGGAGCGGTCGGCGGCGGCTCGCCCGTGCGCGTCCACCCGACAAGGTGGGCGAGCGCCGACTGCAGCGCGTAGTGGTGCTGCGGGGCGAAGTTGATGCAGTACGACAACTCCTGGCCCATCAAGGTGGTGGTCGGTTCGTATGCGGCGACGAGGTCGGGCAGCGGCGCCGAGCCGGAGTCGATGAATCCGACCTTGATCGTGTAGTTGTCGGCGTGCGCGGTGCCCGCGAGCTCCCACGTGCGCTGCCGATCCGAGTCGGGTTGCCTGGCCAGGTGATAGCCCGACAGCACTGCCCCGAGCAGGTCGGTTTCGGTGATGACCGTCAGGACGGGCACGCGCAAGTTCCGGGTCAGCGGCGCGGTCTCCGGCTCGCCCGCCGCGTCGAAGATGGACGCGCCGTCCAGCGGCGCGGCCAGGCCGAAGCGCGAATGGATCAGGAACCCGTCGTATATCTCCGCCTGAGCGTCGACGGCATTGACGTACGTCGTGAGGAACAGCGCCGATTGTGATTCACCCACGGCGACAACGGCTTCCGGCTGCAAGCCGCCAAACAACTCGTCGGACCGGTCCCGGATCAGCCGGCCGACCTGGGAGTAGATGTCGTAGGCGTACGCGTCGCCGGGATGGTGCAGCGGCGCGTAGCGGACCGGGTCCTGGGTCTTCAGCGACATGTCGAAGCCGACGAGGTTGGTGCCGCCCTCGACTCCGACGCGTTGCGCCGACACCGCGACGTACACGTGGCCTGCGCGAAGGATTTCGCGATGCGCCATGAACCACAGTGCGGGAGCGTCGATTCCACCGCTCACGTTGATCCATTCGACGATGACCACCCCGCTGAACCGGGCCGGTTCCGTCGGCGTCAGGACGACGATGCGCGTTGCGTAGTCTGCAGTGGACGAATCGGCGTAGCTGGTCGCCGTGCCGGAGACGAAGAACTCCTGCACGCCGTAGCCCACGGTGGCGACGTCATAGGCACCGAGGAGCAGGTTGGGCGCACCTGAAACCCGTTCGACGGCAGGGGCATTCACCCCGGTCAGCCACCCGCCCCGTTGATCACGGGCTCGGGGATCATGCCCATCTCGACGCCCCACTTGGTGGCGATGGTTCGGTACTCGCCGGTCTTCATCAGATGCTCGAGCGCTGCCTTCATCGGCTCCGCCAGCCCCGACCCCTTGGCCACTGGCCATCCGTACGGAGCCACGTCGACGACTCGGCCAGCCGTATCTAATTCCCCCGCACTGAGTTTCACCGTGAAGCCGGTCACCGGCGAGTCAGCCGACATCGCCTCGACTTCACCATTGCGCAGCGCCGTGGTCAGGTCGTCCTGCCGAGTGAACACCACGATGTCGATCGGCGACAGCCCCGCCGCCACGCACGCGTCGCTCTTGCCAGGGACTTCCGTCATCGCCTGAATCGATGCGTACGTCACGCCAACCTTCAAGCCGCACGCGGCATCTGGGTCGACCGTCGTCCCACTGCGCCTCGCCCACTGCGTGCCCGCCTGGAAGTACGTCACGAAGTCGACCTGTTCTTCCCGTTCCTTCGTGTCGGTGAACGACGACATGCCCACGTTGAAGTCGCCGCCACTGACCGAGCCGAGGATGCTCTCGAACGCCGTCTCGCGGTAGTCGGGCACCAGCCCAAGCGTGCGGGCCACGGCGTTCATCAGGTCGACGTCGAACCCGACGATCGCACCCGTCGAGTCCTTGAACTCGTTGGGCGCATACGGCACGTTGACCCCGATGATCAGCCGTCCCGATCCGCGGATGCCTTCCGGCACCGACGCCGCGAGCTCCGGCACTGCGCCAGCGGGAGCCGAAGGCGGAGTAGAACTCTCGGCGATGCTCGCGGGCCGGGTGTCACCGCGGAGCGGTCCGCCCCACAGCTGCCACGCCCCGACCGCGCACACCGCCACGACCGCCAGCACTCCGGCCGTGATCAGCACCGCGCGTCGCGACACCTTCGGCCGGCCCATCGTCTTGACGCGACCGGCAGAGTGCCGTCCAGAAGTCCTGCCGCCCTTGGGTATCGGCGCGTTGAGCGCCCGCCGTGCGGCGGCGGCCAACTCGGCGGCCGTCTGGTAGCGCTTGCCGGGCTTCTTCGCCATGCCCTTGGCGATCACCTCGTCGAACGCCGCCAGCTTCGGATCTGTGTCCGACGGCCGCGGCGGCGGCGCCATCATGTGCCCGGCGATCTGCTGCTCGAGGCTGTCGGCCTGGTACGGCCGGATGCCGGTGAGGCATTCGTACAGCACGCACGCCAGCGCGTAGACGTCGGCGCGTCCGTCGATCGGCCCGCCCTCGAAACGCTCGGGGGCCATGTAGCCCAAGGTGCCCAGCGTGTTACCGGCCGTCGTCATCCCCGACTCGCCCGCGGTGCGCGCCAGCCCGAAGTCGATCAGGTAGGCGAACTCACGCACCGTCAGCAGGATGTTCGACGGCTTGACGTCGCGGTGAATCAGCCCCTTCTCGTGCGCGGCGTCCAGAGCCGTCGCGACCTGCTCCACCACGGAAACCGCCAGCGTCGGCGAGAGCGGCCGTTCGCGGTCGGCCAGCAGCTCGCCGACCGTTTGACCTTCGATGAGCCGCATGTCCAGATAGAGCCGGCCGTCGATCTCACCGAAGCCGTGGATGGGGACGACGTGCGGGTCGTTGACGCCGGCGGCGGCCTGGGATTCGCGCCGAAAGCGCTGCTTGAACGTCTCGTCCGCGGCGAGGTGATGGGGCAGCACCTTCAGCGCGACGACGCGGTCGGTCTTGGTGTCGTAGGCCTCGTAGACCTCGCCCATTCCACCGCGGCCCAGCAGCTTCTGCAGCTGGTACTTCCCGAAAGGTGTCGCATCCACCGGTGAACTCCTCGGCAGCGGCCAGACGGTGTGTCGGTTGAAAGTACCTCACCGTTGCCACAGGTGCCGAACCTCTTGCCAACGTCGATCCTCGGGTTGGCTGCCAGCCGGATCAGCGAATGCGTTCGGCACAGCGCTGGCGGCCCCTGCTCGTTGAAGCGCGCCCGTGCTCGTTGAGATAGCGGTGGATGCGCGAAAGTACGAGAAGGCGTCGCACTGAGCGCTATCTCAGCGAATGCGTTCGACACAGCGCTGGCTGGTGAACATCGCGATGGGCAGCCGGGTCACCCGGGCCGCCTCCGAGAGGCTCAGGTAGCCGGCGGGCGCTCCACGGTGGGACCGCTCGTGAATCAGTACGGCCTGCGCATATTGCATGTTCATCGCTGGCCTCCTTCGGTTGGCGCTGCCCCAATGGCTGCGTTCATAGATAGGAGGACCGAACCGCTCGGAATCCGACACTTTTTGCGCGCACTTTCTTCGCCGACCGGTGCTTAGCTGTTTTCCAGGTCTTTCCAGCGTCGGAGGGGGTGGGGTGGCGCAGGCAAGTAGGTGGCGGAGCTCGGCGCTCGCCCTGGTGGTGGCCGCGCTCGTGGCGTGCGCACCCAGCCGGGTCGTGACCGGTGCGGCGAAGATGGTCGACGATCCGGCTAGCGCCGGGCCTGGCGACTGCCTCATCTGGCCGGACCGGCAGCCCGACATGGCCCGCATCGTCGACTGCTCGCAACCGCACCGCTTCGAGGTCGCCGAAGCCGTCGACGTCTCCGACCAGTACGGCCCCGACGCCGCGCCGCCGACCACCGTCGAGATCCAAACGCTCAGCCAGCAGCTGTGCCAGCCCGCAGTGCGGAGCTACCTCGGCTCCAAGTACGACCCGAACGGCCGATTCACCATCGCCATGCTGTGGCGCGGCGAACGGCACTGGCGCGAGACGGGAACACGGCTGGTGCTGTGCGGACTGCAGCAGAGCGGCGCCGACGGGCGCCAAACGACGTTCGTCGGACGCGTCGCCGACCAAGACCAGTCGAAGACATGGCCCGCGGGAACGTGCATCGGCATCGACACCGCGAGCCACGTGCCGACCGACGTTCCCGTGGACTGCGCCGCACCGCATGCGATGGAGGTGACCGGCACCGTCGGCGTCGGTGCACAGTTCCCCGGCGGCCTACCCGCCGAGGCGGATCAGGACGCCTTCCTCAAGGACGGCTGCGTGAAGGCCACCGACGCCTATCTCGCGCCGGTGGCACTGCGCGAGACGACGCTCACCGTCGTCTTCAGCACCATCGAACAGGCGAGTTGGGACGCCGGCAGCCGGCAGGTCGCGTGCCTCATCGGAGCGGTGTCCGGCACGGGTTGGGCGACGCTACTCAACAGCGCAAAGGGGCAGCTGCTCATCGACGGCCGGCCGCCGGCTCCCTAACCCGGGGCTACGGGCAGACGTGTACGAAGCCGAGCGGACCGGTGACGCAGGGTGGTGGCGCGTCGTAGCCTCCGTACCCGTACCCGCCGTACCCGTAGTAGGCAGGCGGCGGCGGTCCCCACCCCCGCGCGCCCCAGCCAGGATCCCAGCGGCCGTGGCCCCAGCCAGGATCGGCGTTTGCAACGCCCGAGCCGACTCCCAGCGCGGCCACGCCGAGCGCTCCGGCGATGGCGGCACCTGCCACGACGGTCTTCAGATTCTTCATGTGCTTCATGGGAATACCTGCGATTACCTTGTAGTGGACACAGCGGCTCTGGTCCTCCCCCGACACGGGGCCAAAGTCATTGCGGGACTGAGGAGTCGACGTCGATGTCAATTCCTTACCCAAGCTAAACGATACGCCGCCAGACATGTGCGCAAGCTGTGCGGAAGGTATGTATGCAAACGCAGTTTGGCGACGCGCCCCGCAAGCCCCCTGCAAAGACGCGCCGCCAAACTCCCCCACGTAGGTCGCCGTGCCACGCAGTGGCCATGGCGTCGAACCGAGCCGAACCTTACTCGCCCGTCAATACCGCGGCAAGCAAATGGGCAAATTCCAACGACGAGCGCCGTGATCTTGATTCATCGCTCTACCAGCAATAACAATGATCTTGAATGGCGTTCTGGCTAACGAATCAGCGTGGCGCGCAGTTCGGCTTCAAGTCGGAGAAGTGGACCGCGGGCATGCCGTCGATGGTCACGAAGTCGGTTCCGTCGTCCCACGTGGTGCCGGGCTTGATCCACGGCGGCGCGTCCTTCGGATAGGCGATGGTCAAATCCGAGTAGAACTCCACCCCTTGGGGACACTCAATGCTGCTTGGCGGCAACGGATTCCACGCGTGGACGACGATGGGATTGGTGAGCCGCGCACCCTGCGCGCAGTTCGGCTGACATTCGATGGAGGCGTCCGTGCCGCTACCCGTGGCGCCGTCGCGATCCCAGGAGGTCCAGACCATGTCCTGCATGACGCCGGTGGCGTCGCAGTTGTAGTCGAACTGGGCCGGTCGTTGCGGGACGGGCTGGCTCGGATCGACGCACTTGCCGATGGCGTAGACCGTGGGCCCTTCGGGTGGCTCCGCGGTCGCCTCCGTCGACGTCCACAGCAGCGCGACCGCGGCGATGGTCATTGACACTGCGAATGTACGGGCCACGCCGCTCTCCTTCATCCGGGATCGGGACACATCGGCGATTGCCGTCCCTACTATCGCAGCATGACGACGTTCGCGTTGGCCCACGGCGCATTCCACGGAGCGTGGTGCTGGGAGCTGCTGACTCCGCTGCTGGAGGAAGCCGGCCACGCGGTGGTGGCCGTGGACATGCCGTTCGACGACGGATCGGCGACCTTCGAAGACTGCGCCGACGTGGCCTGCGCGGCGCTTCAGGAGAGCGACGACGACGTCGTCCTCGTCGGGCACTCCTTCGCCGGCTGCGTCATCCCGTTGGTCGCGACGCGGCGACCGCTGAGGCACCTGGTGTACCTGTGCGCCGTCGTTCCCGCACCCGGCAGCAGCGTGATCGAGCAGCTGGTCAGCGAGCCCGACATGATCCTTCCGCGGTTCTACGCGGGGCTTGGCGAACTCGACGAACAGATGTGCACCCCCTTCGCCGATCTCGACATCGCCCGTGAGGTCTTCTACGCCGACTGCGACGACGCCGTTGCGACCGCCGCCGTCGCGCGGCTCAGCCCGCAGTCCGCGCTTCCCCCGTCGCAGTGCTTCACGCTGTCCGAATTCCCCTCCGTGAGAACCACTTACGTGATGTGCACCGAGGATCGGGCCGTCGGTGCCGAGTGGGCGCGGCACGTCGCCGACGAGCGACTTCACGCCGACCTCGTCGAACTCCCCGGCGGCCACTCGCCGTTCTACTCGCGGCCCGCGGTGCTGGCCGACGTGCTGCTCGGCCTCGCTGGAGCCTGACGGCTGCCCCTAGCCCGGGTACTGAGGTTCGTGGAACCGGTTGATGATCGGGATCTTCTCGATGATCCGATCGCGCAGCCGTGGCTTGGGCGGCGGCGCGGGTGGCACATAGACGGGCACGGGCGGGGGGACGTAAGCGGGCGCGGGCGGCGGGACGTACGCCGGCACGGGCGGCGGGACGTACGCCGGCACGGGGGCCTGCGGCGGGGCAAGCACGACGGTCTCCGCGACCGGCGGCGGTGCTTGGGGTGACAGAACTCCCGTCGGGACCCGCGGGGCGGGCTTCTTCGGAGCCGTGGGTGGCGGCACGGGCGCGGGCTTCGCGACCGACGGCACTGGCGCCGCCGGAACACCGCGGTCGGCGGCATCGACGACTTCCCGTTGCACCGGCTGGTCCGGCACCGCCTGCAGCCCGACCAGGGCCGCCAGCGACACCACGAACGTCACCACGGCGGCAACGAGCACCGACGTCAACGCGCCGGTCCGCGAATACCTCAGCAGCCCAACCGAAGCCGCCTGCGCGTCGAGTGTGCCGACGGCCGTCGCCGCGGCCAGCGCCGCGCCGCGGGCCATGGCGAGGTCGGCTTCGGCAGCGGAGATGACCGGCACGTCGGACGCCGCGGCGAGGTCCTCGACGATCGGGTCGAGGTGGACCGACCCGAGCACGAAGACCGCCTCTGGCTGGCGAACGGCGGACGCCCAGCGTGCCGTCGCGGCGGCGACCACCTCGGTGGCGTCCGCGTCACCAACGCGGTCGATGTGCTCGACAGTCACTCCGCCGACGTCGACCACCGCCACCACGGCGGCATCGGGCTCCACGACGCACACGGCGACGTCCTCATAACCGGCGACGTCGGAGATGCCCCACGCGAGTGCGTCGACGGCCTCGACGTCGGAGATCGCGACGATGCCATGCCACGCCTTGGCGTCCAAGGCAGTCAGGATGGCGCTCGCGGCGGCCTCGGCTTCACGGGACCAGGTGACGCCCACGGCGCGGACCAGGTAGTCCGAGTCGCCGCCGAGCAGCTCGTCGAGCAGCCCGTCGGCATCGAAGGTCTCGTCGACGAGCAGCGCTCCACGGTCGATCGGGGCCCCTTCACCCGTCGACCCCTCGACGAGCACCCAGCGCACCGCGGTCGGGGTCAACGAAAGTCCAAGGACCACGTCCATTGGCTTCACCCCCCGATTCAGCACAGGTCGAACGTCGAGAGTACCGCCGCGGCGCAAGTGCGGAAAGCCGTGCTCGCGAGGTGAGCAGGCCGTCGGCGACCGCGCATAAGCTTGATTCGTGTTGTCCGAGACGCCGTCGGGAGATCCTCGCTGGATCTTCCAGAACCTGCTGAACTCGGCCATCGTCGGTGGCCGATCGCCCGCCGTGACAGCGACTTTGGGCTCACAGACGTTGATGGCGATCGACTCGGTGGCGCGCGCACATCCCGATGCCACCGCCGACGACATCGCGGTGGCCTACGAGGCGTTCGAACGCGAACATGGCTAACGGTTGACGACCGAGTGAACACGGTGCGACCATTCGACGATGGTCGTAGGGGTCGAGATCAGGTCAAGCGAGTGGACGGCGATCAAACAGGTCGTCGACCGCCTGAAGGAAAGCTTTCCCGCGATCGCGCCGGACACCGTCACGCTGGCGGTGCACCACAGCCACGCGCGGTACGACGGGCGACGCATTCGAGACTTCGTCCCGCTTCTCGTCGAGCGCGACGCGCGAGCCGAGCTCAACCGGCTGCAGGCCTAGCTGCCCGACGCCCACTGGGACGAGAAGCGGCGGTCCAGCCGTTCGATGAGCCGGTTGAGGTGACGTACTTCGGCCTCGGCGGTCCGGACTTGAGACCGCATGTGGTTGGCGTTGGTGCGGCGGTCGATGATCGCCCGGCGCTTGACGATCGAGGCCATCAGCTGGTTGCGCTGCTCAACGAGTGACACGCGAAAGTGCGCCGCCTGCATGGCGTCGGCGGCCACGGCGGCCGCAGCGTCATCGAGAATCGTCACGCGCGTACCGTAACCCCAACGGCGGAGCCGCGCAGCCCGACTATGAGAAATCCCTCATTGTGCGGCCAAAATTCCTTAACGATCTTGTAAGCCTCGAATACGGATGTCGCAAGCCGGCGTCGTCGCAGTCCGGCTCGCCGGCGGCGTCACGTTCGCGGGTCGCTCCAGGGTGTGGGGTGGCGCCATGGCCTTCTACGACCCCACCGCTGAGCGCGAGCTGTCCGCACGCGCCTACCTGCTCACCTTCGGCCAACTCAGTGACGTTGTCGCACAGGAACTTCGGCGAGCACCGGCACTGACCTGCCCCTGGGTGACGGAGCCGGTCGACGATGGGCCATTCCGGCGCGCACGTACGACACGCCATTGCACGTCGGCGACCGGGATGGCGTGCCGATGTTCACCATCACCTGCTCGAGCAAGCTCGGGGCACCGGGCGTCACGCCGACGTGGACGGTGAGTCAGCTCGTCGACCTGTGCCACGGTGGCACCGTTTAGTGACGCGAGCGCGTCAGGTTCAGCCGATCGATTCTCGGAACTCGACTCCTTGCTGCGCCGTCTGCGCCCAGTCGTTGATGTCCACGACTGGATGAATCTGGAACACGTTGAAGGGAGCGAACTTTGCCGTCGACTCCAGCAACTCCGTGGGATTGTCGGTCTCGACGACGGCGAATCCACCTTCAGCGTCGAGTCGGCCGACGAATTGGTGGAAGGTGGTACCCGCAGCGGGCTGCCACTTCGAGAACAGTTGCAGGGCGCGTGCCACGCCCGCTTCGTTCTCCGCGCCGGAGCCGCCGAGTCGGCTCGTCCAGGCCATCACATACTTCATTTCTTCCCCCTAGTACTTAGCTGTACCAGTAGTTCGCGCGGAGCTATTGCACCACACGGCACGAAGTCTTCACCTCGAAAGATTCGCTCGTTGGCGAAGCGACAAAAGAATCTGCGGCTATTTCCGGCTCGTTGCGGTGGGCGTCTGCTCGTTGACGCGCTCGAATGTCGCAACTACTTGCTCATCGAACGAGTCAGGCCCTTTAAAAGGGGCCTGACCAGGATGGCCGGTACGGGACGGACCTTCGTCATGCCCAGGCCAAGAACGACTTTCGAGTCAGCCTCGCTAACTGAGCGTCGAGCGCCTTGGCTTCAGCGGGCAATAGGGCACCTCAGCCCAAGGGAACTTTCGAGTAGTGGATTACTCAGTGAGACAATGCCAGCTCGCCGGACACTGGCTATTGCGAGTTGGCCGTTGAGAGGCCGTACAGAGCTCGCATGCGAGCTAGGGGGCGATGCAGGGATGTTTCCGGTCGAGATCAAAGTCAACGTCGAGGGTGCCGTCGATGGGGCCATCCGAAACCTGGTGAGAGACCGTCGCGATGGAGAGAAGCGCGAGATCTGGTTTGCAGAGGACCGTTTCGGCGTGGCCGATGGAACGCTTCCGCTATTGGACGGGGGCGTGATCGTTCGGTTCCGGATCGGCGACGGCTCTGATGACGACGACCTGACGGTCAAGCTGCGCCCCTGCGAAGAACCGCAATTGGTTGGCCACTGGTCCGAATCGACTGAGCACCGGAAATTCGAATACCGCATCGAATACGACTGGGCCGCCGACCGCCACGTCCTTGCGGCATCGGCGGTGAGTCACCGTCGACCGGGTTCGTTGGCCGACGAACTCGCACCGGGAGCCGACGCCGCCAACGCACTGAACGACGCTCAGCGGCACTTCGTCAGCGAATGCGCACGGCCGGGAGTGCACGCCGATCGATTGATCGCGTTGGGACCAATCGCGTCCACCAAATGGAGCAAGGTACGGCTCGATGAGTTCAAGGTGAACGTCGAACGTTGGACGGCAGGCGAGCTCGACTTCCTCGAGGTGTCAATCCACGTGGAGCCGGAAACGGGTGAGGCCGCCGAGTCGTTCACCGCACGCGTCGCGGCCGCGCAACGCGCACTGCATCAGTCGGTGGAGCGCTACGGAGTCAAGATCTCCCAGCGGAACGAAAACAAGACTCAACGTGTGCTCCATGCGCTCGCCGAGGCGCAACGCGAGCGTTTGACGGGCGCCCCCGCTAGGCGAGTCGACGGCCCGAAACGCAATCAGGCCCCCTCGAAAGGGGGCCTGACCAGCGTGGCAGGTGCAGGATTCGAACCTGCGTAGGCGTAAGCCGACGGATTTACAGTCCGCTCCCATTGGCCACTCGGGCAACCTGCCTGGCCGCACCAAGCCCGCCTGGGTTTGGTGCGAGAAGCAGAGTACAACGAGGATGGTCCCAAGACGAAAACGCACCAGACCCAAGGAGGAGCGGATCCAATGGCGGATTCATCGTTCGACGTCGTCAGCAAGGTCGACCGGCAAGAGGTTGACAACGCCCTGAACCAGGCCGCCAAGGAACTGGCCACCCGGTTCGACTTCCGCGGCACCGACACCACCATCGAGTGGCAGGGCGAGGAGGGCATCATCCTGGTCTCCTCCACCGAGGAACGCGTCAAGGCCGCCGTCGACGTCTTCAAGGAGAAGTTGATCCGCCGGGACATCTCGATGAAGGCGTTCGACGCGGGCGACCCGCAGCCGTCGGGCAAGACCTACAAGGTGATTGGCAGCATCAAGCAGGGCATCTCCAGCGAGGACGCCAAGAAGGTCACCAAGCTCATCCGCGACGAGGGCCCGAAGGGCGTCAAAGCGCAGATCCAGGGCGACGAGATCCGCGTGAGCTCCAAGAAGCGCGACGACCTTCAGGCCGTCATCGCACTGCTCAAGGCCGCCGATCTTGATGTGGCGCTGCAATTCGTCAACTACCGCTGACGCACGAAAGACGTTCCCTCCCAACGCCGCACCGCACGGTCGACACTCACAAAGCGCTGATCGGGTGACCGCGTCCCTGCCGCGGGGCTAAACTCGCTTGGTGGTCAAGCCCGTAGAGCGCATCGTGGAGCGACGACAAATTCGTCGCGCCGCCGAAGAAGCGCTCGACGAGGCGCCGACCGATCCGCGGTTGCCCATCATCGAACTCCCCGACGAGATCGACGACGACCCCGCCCGCAATGACCTTCCACCCGGCTTCGGCGGCGCCCCGCACCACACGAATGGCTACGCCCCGCATCCCGCCACCGCACCGGCCTTCACGACGCTGACCTTCCGCGCAAGACCCGAGCCGTGGTACCGCTCCAACGCCGCGAAGATCGCACTCCTCATCGCCGGCCTCGTCGCGGCGGTGGCGTCGCTCGTCGTACTGCTGTGGCCCACGTCGACGCCCGCCCCCCAGGACGCCGGCACCACGACGGCCCCTGCCCCATCGCCCAGCGCCTCGGTGACGCCGACGCAGTCCGGGAAACCCAGCCTGCTGCCCCCGCTCGCGCCGCCGCCCGTCGGCTTGCCTCCGCCTCCTCCACCGCCGCCCCCGGCAGAGCCTCCGCCGCCCGCGGCACCACAGCAGCCGCGGTACTACCCGCGCTACACCGAGCCGACCCAGGAGAAGCCGCCGCAGATCGACGTGACCCGCGCCCCCATCAGCGTGGCTCCGAAGATCACGCAGACTCCGGCCCACGCCACTCCCGGCCAGAACAAGGGCGGCGGCGGCTGGGGCTGGTGACCTCGCGTCACTAGCTCAAAACCCACCTCCCACCACCGCCGTCGGCAATACGCTGACCGGATGGCAGCCGCACAACGCGAACCCAAAGTCGTCGTCCTCGGTGGAGGCTCCTGGGGCACCACCGTCGCGTCCATCTGCGCGCGGCGCGGGCCGACGCTGCAGTGGGTGCGCTCGGAGGAAACCGCAACCGACATCAACGAGAAGCACCGCAATACGAAGTACCTCGGCAACGAGGTCGCGCTGTCGCCCACCCTGCAGGCCACCACCGACTTCTCCGAAGCCGCCGAGTGCGCCGACGTCATCGTGATGGGCGTGCCTTCGCACGGATTCCGCGGCGTGCTGGAGCAGCTGGCCAAGGAGCTACGGCCGTGGGTGCCGGTGGTGTCGCTGGTGAAGGGTCTCGAGCAGGGCACCAACATGCGGATGAGCCAGGTCGTCGACGAGGTGCTGCCCGGTCACCCGGCCGGCATCCTGGCCGGGCCGAACATCGCGCGTGAGGTCGCCGAGGGGTACGCCGCCGCGGCCGTCTTGGCGATGCCCGACCAGCACCTGGCCGCCAATCTCGCAAACCTGTTCCGCACCCAGCGTTTTCGTACGTACACCACCGACGACGTCGTTGGCGTCGAGATGGCCGGCGCGCTCAAGAACGTCTACGCGATCGCCGTCGGCATGGGCTACGCGTTGGGCATCGGCGAGAACACCCGTGCCCTGGTGATGGCCCGCGCGGTGGCCGAGATGTCAAAGCTCGGCGTGGCGATGGGCGGTGCCCGCGAGACGTTCGCCGGGCTGGCCGGCATGGGCGATCTCATCGTGACGTGCACCAGCCAGCGCAGCCGCAACCGTCACGTCGGCGAACAGCTGGGCTCGGGCAAGACCATCGACGAGATCATCTCCGCGATGAATCAGGTCGCCGAGGGCGTGAAGGCCGCCAGCGTCATCATGGAGTTCGCCGAGAAGTACGGCATCACCATGCCGATCGCGCGGGAAGTCGACGGCGTCATCAACCACGGCTCGACCGTCGAGGACGCCTATCGCGGGCTGGCCGCCGAGAAGCCCGGCCACGAGGTGCATGGCGCAGGCTTCTAGAACGTGGGGAAATTCGCTCGCCAGGCGTCGGTGGCAAACGGCATACTGCTCAATCGTGTCTGGAGAGGAGGAATGCATGTCGCCGGTAGCCGCTGCGCTCGCCGGTGAACCTCGCGGTGTCCGCAGAGCGGTGGAGGTGCTCGGTCAGATCCTGACCGGAGCCGCCCCGTCGGGTGCGACGTTCGATGCGTTCCTCTATTCCTCGCTGGGTCGGTTCGGCTCCGACGTGGTCTGCGAGTCGCGCTGGCTCAACACGCTCGGGCACGTGACGGCGGGCCTTGCGCTCGGGTCGCTCATCGACAAGTTCGACCCGCCCATCGGTCCGGCCGACGACGAAGCCCCCACGTGGGGCACGGTCGAAATCGGCGACGAACGCCACACCCCGCCGACCGCGCTGGCCGCGTACTTCACCCCCGATCAGCTCGCGCCAGTCCCCGTCGTCGTGCGGATTTGCGACCCCACCGTCGACGGCCACAGCTGCCGCATCCAGGTGTACACGGCGCCAAACGACCGCCTACACGCCGCGCAGGTGCTCGAGTCGATCATGAGCGACGCCGATGGCGCCAAGAATCTGTTCCGGGGCCGCGCGCTGGCCGCGACGGCCGACAACGGGCTGACCATCGAACCAACCGAACTGCCCGTCGTCACGCGCGCCGACGTCGTCGTACCCGATGACGTGTGGGCCGAGATCGACCTGAACATCGCCTCCGTCACCGTGCACCGCGAGTTGATGGAGCGTCTCGGCCTCGGCGTGCGTCGCGGCATCCTGCTCGCTGGACCGCCCGGCGTCGGCAAGACCGTCATCTCCCAGGTCATCGCGCGCGAGCTGCTGGGCGACTTCACCGTGATCATCGTCGACGCGCGCGCCGGGCAGTACGCGCTGTCCGGGGTCTACAAGGAAGCCCGCTCGCTCGGACCGACGGTCATCATCATCGAGGACATCGACCTGATCGTCACCAGCCGCCAGAACGGCTACGGGCCTGCGGGCGTGCTGTCGGAATTCCTCGCCGCGATGGACGCGCATCCCATGGCGCCGTTGCTCACCCTCGCGTCGACCAACGACACCAAGTCGCTGGACGCCGCGGCCATCCGGTCGGCTCGCTTCGACTCGATCATCGAGCTCGGCCACCCCGGCCGCGAGGCCGCCGCGCGCATCCTTGCGACGTACCTGCGCGACGTGCCCGGAGGCGGCGACGTCGACGTCGATTACGTCGCAACGCATTTCGGACCCGACGTGAGCGGCGCCGACATCCGCGAAGTGGTCCGTCGCACCGTGCTGTCGTGCGGCGGCACCGTCACCACCACGGAGCTGGCCACCACCGTCAAGGCAGGCCGCTTCAAGGCGCAGCTGCCCGACGGCAACTACCTCTAAGCCGTCAGTTGAAGTACGGGTTGCGGCCGCCGCCGTCGTTGGTCAACAGCGGATTGTTGGGCTCGATGACGAAACTGCCCGCGGGGCTGATGACGAACCCACCGCCGTCGTAGTTGTTGTTGCAGACCGTCGTGGTGCCGTCGGTGCCGCAGGCGACGTTGCGGAAGTTGATGCGCGTTCCTGGAGGCAACGGCTTGGGCAACGTCTCGAAGACGTACAGCGGGCGGTCCGCGTTGGCGAAGCCGGCCGGGCCCTGCTGTGAACCGGTGACGGCGTTGGCGCCGCCCGGTGCGGCGGGGATGGGGCCACTGCAGCCGTAGCTGCCGGTCCCGCGCGTCATCACGCAGGCGATGTCACCGGGCACCGCGAAGGCGTAGATCTCGCCGTTCTGCATCGCGAAGTCGGACGCCTTGACGGGCGCGAACATGTTGGCATTCGGCGGGGGCGGTGGCGGCGCTGGTTCGGGATCCGCGGACGCCACACCGGGCGCACCGATCACAGCTGCCCCCGCAGCGACCAGGCCGATCAGAAATCTGCTCAGCACCCGCTCACACTAGACGGTGCCGACCCGGGGCGCAGCACGCTTGATCCCATCGGTCACATCCGTCCCGGCGTGGGAGTGACGCCCGAACTGCCCGCCTCGGAGCGAAAGCGAAGCTGGCGGCGGGGTACGCAGGTGGCGTTTTCGCTACGAGGCGGGCAGTCCGAACCTTTGTTTCCCCGAGCGGATGGAGTGGCTGGCGTGACGAGCGGGCTCAGTACTGGCCCGGCCCCCGGCCGGCCATCTGCTCGAGGCGCGCGATGCGGTCCTCGATCGGCGGGTGCGTCGAAAAGAGCTTTCCGATCTTCTCGCCGGAGCGGAACGGGTTGGCGATCATCAGGTGGGCCTGATCGGCCAGCTGCGGCTCCGGTGGCAGCGGGGCGCGTTGCACCCCCGCGCTGATCTTGCGCAACGCGCTGGCCAACGCCAGCGGGTCACCCGTCAACTCGGCCCCGGACTGGTCGGCCTGGTACTCCCGCGACCGCGACACCGCCAGCTTGATGACGGTCGCGGCGATGGGGCCGAGCAGCGAAACCAGAAGAATCGCAAAGGGATTCGTACCACCATCACGATTGCCGCCGAACATGCTGGCGAAGAACGCGAGGTTGGCCAGCGCGGTGATCACCGACGCCATCGCCCCGGCCACGCACGAGATCAGGATGTCTCGGTTGTACACGTGCGAGAGCTCGTGGCCCAGCACGGCGCGAAGTTCGCGCTCGTCGAGGATGTCCAGGATGCCCGTCGTGCAGCACACCGCGGCGTTGCGGGGATTGCGGCCGGTCGCGAAGGCGTTGGGGGCCGCGGTGTCACTGATGAACAGTCGCGGCATCGGTTGGTGGGCCGTCGTCGCCAATTCGCGCACGATGTTGTACATCGCGGGCGCCTGCAGTTCGTTGACCGGCTGGGCGTGCATCGCCCGCAGGGCCATCTTGTCGCTGTTGAAGTAGACGTAGGCGTTCATGCCGATGGCGAACAGCACCGCCAGGAACATGATGTTGCGGCCGAACAATGCGCCGACGAACACGATCAGCGCAGAGAACCCCACCAGCAACAGGAACGTCTTCAGTCGGTTCGCGTGCGGATGCCAGGTCATCAGGTTCTTCCTCTATTGGACTCTCGCTGCACTGAACGCACGGGAGGCCTCCGGAAGTTTCCGGATCTCAGCCGTGCCGGTTGACCGTGTAGTCGACGAGGTTGGCCAGCGCCAGCCGACCCGGGACGTCGGGCAGGTACTCAAGCTCGTCACGTGCCGAAACGGCGTACCGCGCGACCGTCGCCCTGGCTTCGACGATGCCTCGTGACTTACGCAACAGTGCCAATGCCTCGGCCACGTCGTCGTCGTTCTCGACCGGTCCGGCGAGCAGTTCACGCAGTCGGTCGGCGTCGGGCCCCGGCTCCCGCAGCGCGTACAGCACCGGCAGCGTGTGCACGCCCTCGCGCAGGTCGGTGCCTGGCACCTTGCCCGACTCGTCGGGGTCGGCCTCGATGTCGATGATGTCGTCGGAGATCTGAAACGCCGTGCCGACGATGCCGCCGAGCCGCGAAAGCCGCTCGATCTGCTCCTCGTCGGCGCCCGAGAACGTCGCGCCGAAGCGGCCGGACGCCGCGATCAGGCACGCCGTCTTCTCGTAAACCACCTTGAGGTAGTGCTCGACGTTGTCGACGTGCTCGGCGGCCCCGCGCGTCTCCCGCATCTGCCCCGTGACCAGCTGCGCGAACGTGTCGGCGATGACGCGCACGGCATCGGGCCCCAGCCGCGACACCAGCCGCGACGCCGTCGCGAAGAGGTAGTCGCCCGCGAGGATCGCGATGTTGTTGCCCCACCGCGCGTTGGCGCTGTCGGCACCACGCCGCACCTGCGCCTCGTCCATCACGTCGTCGTGGTACAGCGTCGCCAGGTGCACCAACTCGATGACTGCCCCCGCGACCGTCACCTGCCACCCGTCGGGCTCGGGACCCAGTTGCGCCGACAACACCGTGAACAGCGGCCGGAACCGCTTGCCGCCGGC
>Ga0070668_100000153_pt1 | contig 43911 bp, 41 predicted proteins | sample KBSS43metaG_FD_64661 | JGI IMG/M metagenome (GOLD analysis project Ga0070668, IMG submission 64661) | Switchgrass rhizosphere microbial communities from Kellogg Biological Station, Michigan, USA - KBS S4-3 metaG | ecosystem: Host-associated > Plants > Roots > Rhizosphere > Soil ...
CATGACGATGGCTTTGTCGTGCTGCGGGCGTTGCTGTCCGCGGAGGAGCTCGCCCGCGGGCCGCGATCATGCGGAGTTGCTTCTACACGGGGCCGGCTGGGGCGACAACAATTTTGACGGGCGGCGCACCCGACGGGTCTACTCCCTGCTGGGCCGCGCCGGTTCGCTCGAACCGTTGCTGCTCCACCCCGAGGTGCATCGCCTCGTCACCGCATACCTGCGGAGGTCTACCAATTCGGCATGCTGTTCCTGTCTGCCGTGGATCCGGGCCAGGGTGCCCAGCAGCCGCACTTCGACGCGGGGGTCTATCCGCTTCCCCGGACGGTGGAGGCGGAGATCAACGTCATCTGGGCGCTCGACGACTTCACCGCCGGCAACGGAGCCACCCTGATCGCTGCGGGCAGTCACCGGTGGGCCGCCGGACGCCGTCCGCAAGCTCGGGAGCTCGCACCGGCGGTCATGCTGGCCGGCAGTGCGCTGGTGTACAGCGGCCGCCTGTGGCACGCCGCCGGACACAACACCGCCGAGACCACCCGCCGCGCCCTCATCTGCGAACACGTCCTGCCCTGGCTCCGGCCCGCCGACAACCACATCCTGGCCACCGGCATCGAGCGGCTGCGGTCTCTGGACCCCCGCCTTCGGCGCCTGGCCAGCGATTACCTTGGTTTCGTTGCGGGCCAAGACCCGGAGCAGTGGTTGCAGCGGGCCACTTCCGACCAAGCTTTCTCTCGACGTGGCGAGGGCCGCACGCCCGATGCCGGGGTTCACTGACCTCCGCCGGGCTCGCGACGCGCGGAGGGCGGTCCGCCCCGATTCGCGCTGGACGGTCAAGGGCCGGGTGGTGGGGCGACGAGCAGCTCGGTGTCACGGTTGTGGGCGAGGTGTGGCGGGCCGGCAACGATCATGGTGGCTCGGGTCCACGGTTGCTCGCGCAGCATGAAGGGCAGTTCCTCGCGTAGCCAGTCGGCCACGTGCTCCTGCTGGTCGAGGGAATCGCCGTCGCGGGCGACCAGCAGACGTTCCTGGTCGTCGAGGTCGCCCTGCAGCCAGATCGAAGCGTCCAGCCACGGGGCGAGCTCGGCGCGGATGATGCCGGTGCCCTCCACCCAGATGAGGTCGGCGCCGGCGGGGACGACGATCGACCCGGGGCGGTCGTGAGCGATCCAGGCATCGGGGCGGAAGTCGACCGCCTCGCCGCGGTGCAGCGGCTGCAGGACGTGCTCGGCGAGCAGGGCGCCCCAGTCGAAGCAGGCGTGGTTCCAGGCGATGTCGTCGGTGTGCACAATGGCGGAGTCGGGCACGACCGCGCGCAGCCGCTCGGCGAGGGTCGTCTTGCCTGCGCCGCCCCGGCCGTCGATCGCGATCACCCGCGGGCGCCAGGTGACGCCGGGCGATGCGTCCCGCAGCTGCCGTACGGCGTCGAGCACCGGCACCGCCCGCCAGCCGGCGGCCTCGGTCTCACCTGGATGTAGCCGCATCGACGAGCTGCCTCCGGTGCGAGGTTGCGGGTCTGTGTGGGCGGAGCGCGGGTTGTTCAACCTTATCGATGTCGAGGCCGGCCGGCACGTTGGCGGCGAACACTCGCGAGCCGCTTCCGCTGTTCAACGAACCGGCGGAGCGTCGCCGTCCGGACTATTTCCAGTCCTCCCATCGGTAGTACCACTACCTCACCCGGTATGCCGTCGGGAAGCACGTAGGTCACGTGCTCCTTTGGCCGGCGCCTCCAGCACCGGCAGCGACCGTCCGGCATTCTCGTGGGCGGCGGTCGGATTCCCCTCCTGGTGCCACTGTGATGTGAACCCTATGATGCCGACGGTCGCGATCCGGATGAATACGAGCACGAGGACTCGCAACGCTGTTCTCCGTTTCGCCGACGATAGCGGCACGGTGAACAGCTCAATAAGCGCGGCCGGGCATCGAATTGCGCAGTCGCATCTTTCGTCAGTGGTCGGCGGCCGATACCGCGGCGGCGATGGGCTCCAGCCCGGCGATCAGTTCGTCGAGTTCGGCCGCGCTGAGCACGTCGTACGGCGGTGCCGCCAGCTCGTCGGTGCGGGCCTCGATCCGGTCCTTGGTCTGCCGGCCGGCGTCGGTGAACCCACCGGCGGCGTCCACGATGCCGCGGGCGCGAAGGCCGTCGACGACGGCGGCCAGTTGCGCCTTGGGCAGGTGGTGGAGCCGGCCGAACTCGGCCGCCGGCATCCCCAGGGAGACAGCAAGCAGGACATGGGCCTCGGTGCCGCCGATACCGTGCGCGAGCAGGGCGGCGTTGTGGCCGTCGCCGCGGTGCTCCCGCAGCAGCGTCGCCGCGTGCCAGAGCCGGGCCACCGGTTCCGCGGGCACGGCGAGCGCCCGCAGGCCGGCGTACAGCGCCCGGCCCGCGGTCGGCGCGCTGACCGCTGCCCGGGTGGCGAGATCGGCGGCCCGCACCAGACCGGGAGAATCGGCGAGCTCCCCGATCATCTGCCGCAGCGCGGTGGCGCTGCCCCGCTCGCGTACGGCGATCGCCTCCTGCGGGGTGATCTTCGCCCAGACCCACGGGATGTGGCGTGCCACCTCACCGTCGGCGAAGTTGTAGAAGACCGCGTGCACCACCTCGGCCGGTGCCGTTCCCAGCGGCGCGGCCCGGCCCGCGAAATAGCCGTCCCAGTAGTTGCGCATGCCGACGGCCCGGAACGCCTCGTTCGGCACCTCGGAGAACGTGACGGTGGCGATCGGCTCGACGAGCTCGAACATGCGGTGCACCTTGGCCTGCGGATGTGGCATCGGTCGGCATCTCCCGTGGTCGTGACACCGCCCCCGTGGGCGGCCCCTCACCCAAGCTACGAACGACACGGCTCCGATCCGACAGTGCCGGTCGAACGAACCCAGCCAAGATCGAGCGAGTCGATCGGCTCTCCTCAGCGCAGGCTGCGGTCGAGGAGATCCAATTCCTGCGAACGCTCCCCTGGAAGGCGCATGAAGTTGCGTATTCTCGAACTATTTTCCTGCATGCAACGCTTGATCCTCGCGGCATCGGGGCGGAAGTCCAGCGGGCGTCGGCCTCCCTCATCGACGGGTCCCCAGAAAATGGGCGGAGATGCCTCGTCGTCGGGGTCGAGGACAAGAGGTAGCGAGACGAGGACGGGACCAAGTAGCACCTCCTTGGGCTCGCCGTCGGTCACCAACGTGACGGAGAATCTGAACAGGTAGACCGACGAGATCCCTTCGTCCTTAGCGGTCGGCGACAACTGAAGCTTGACCGCGAAGCTGCCCACGCCGTCCGGTATCTCCGCTTGGCGCAGACTGATGTCAATAGGCCGGTCGCCGACCTCAAGATTCGCCGGAATGAGGGCGGCGTACGTCCCGCTAATCGGAATCTCGCCGCCCTCGCCGGCACACATCGAGATCTCCACTTTGTCGAGAAGCGTCAACCGCACCCTTTGCGCCACCAGGTTGCGCTCGCCGAGATTATGGCTGGTAATGACGATCCGGGCCGGCCCACCGGCATTGTCGTCATAGCCGTTGTCCACGGACAGGTAGGTGCTGTGCACGTTCCCGGAGGCACGCGGCGCCAAAGCGTGCGTTGCGGAAGGCGAGGGGGTGTTCGATGCGGCCGGATCTCTCTCGTCGTCCTGCGAGGATTGCGGCAGAAGCCAGGCCAAGAGGGCGACGACGACGCTGACCGCTCCGACCAGCCCACCCGCGCCGGTCCACCGCTGGTCCCCGAGAATTCGCGACGAACTCGCGCCGGGCCGCGGGGCCGCCCGTACGGCGTCTCGCTTTGCCGATGCCCGGGGACGCGCCTTTTGCGGCTTGGCGTTCCGGTTGGCTGCCACGGCTGCAACCTCCAGGCCGATTGATACCGGCTGATGCTACGAGACTCCAGGTCGAGCATAGCCAGGTCAGGCGAGCCTTCTTGGATCAGCTGCCCTTCGCCGCGCGTCCGAGGCGGACGGCCGAGACGAGGAAGAAGACGGCGCCGGGGATGGCGTAGCCGATCGCGTTCGTCAGGGTCGGACTGTCGGCGGCGGCGGTGACAATGAACGAGCCGCCGGCGAGTACGGAGAGGCCACCACTGATGATCATCGGCCACTGGCCGCCCATGCCGCGGCGGGCGACCGCCACGATCAGCTGAATCAGCCCGGCCGCGACCGCCCAGGCACCCCACACGCGCAGGACCGCCGGGATGCCGAACGCGTCGGCGAAGGCCAGGCCGACCGCGGCGAGCAGGCTGACCGCGACGTTGACGTACAGCAGGGTGGGCGATCCGGTGGCGCGCGACGCGCGGGCGTCGATGACGGCGGCGGCCACGTCGAACAGCGGGTAGAGCACGAGCAGCGTCATCGCGAGCGGCCCGAGGTGATCGGTGGTCGTGAACATCACGAGGGCCCAGACGATCGCGAACCCGAAGCGGACGAAATACAGCCGCCGCAGGGCGGACGCCGTCGTGGAGATGCCGGGGGCGGCAACGGTGGTCATGGAGATCCCTTCGGTGGTGCGGAGGGCGGCGACGCCGCGTAGTAGACGGAACGTTCTATCTCTCTGAGACTGTCGACTACGCCCGGGCTTGTCAAGACGGAACGTTCTGTCGCTACCATGGGCTCATGGCGCGCAGCGACACCGAGATCCGGCCGTCCGAGGCACGAGACCGGCTCCTCGCCACGGCGACCAGGATCTTCTACGCGGAGGGCATCCACTCCGTCGGCGTCGATCGGATCATCGCGGCGGCAAAGGTGACCCGGGCCACGTTCTACCGGCACTTTCCCGGCAAGGAGGATCTCGTCGTTGCCTACCTCCAGGCGGCCGACCAGGCCATCCGCGGGCAGGTGGACGGCGCTGCCGCCGGGCTACCGGCGCCCGACGCACTGCAGGCCGTGGCCGAGTCGATCGCCCAGGACATCCGGTCCGCCGGCTTCCGCGGCTGCGCGTTCCTCAACGCCGTGGCGGAGTATCCCGATCCCGGCCACCCCGTGCACCAGGCCGTCCTCGCGCATCGGCAGTGGTTCCTCGAGACGATCACCAGCCTGCTGGCGGGCATCCAGAAAGCCGAGGCCGAGCCCGCCGCGCAGCACTTCGTCATGCTCCGCGACGGCGCCATGGCGGCCGGCTGCCTGTTCGACCGGGCGCAGGTCTGCGCGACCTTCCTCCGCGGCGTCGAGGGGCTCATCCGCACCCACGCCGCACGCCAACCGTCCTGAGCTGCCGTTTGGCTGTGAAGGGACCGCCATGTTCGTGCCGGAGCATGCCCCCGGCGTATCGACCGTCCGGCAACAGGAGTGGGCGCCGTTCCTGCGATGACCACGAACCGGGGCCAGCGCATCCGGGTCCGGCACTGGCGCGGTCATGCCGAGACCGGCCGGTCGGCATCTGACAAACACCGCCGGCCGGCTGCCGATCGGCGCGCCGGACTGCCGTCGGCTTCGCGCGTTGTTGGATCGGCGGAATCAGGCGGCGGCGACCATTCCCGGTGGCCCGGGAATGGTCGCGACAGCAGCCGAAACAGCTAGCGGGTCGGGCCCGCCCAGGCGGTCGGTCCGGCCCAGCGGGTCGGGCCCGCCCACACGGTCGGTCCGGCCCAGCGGGTGGGTCCGGCCCAGGTGGCGGTGGTGTCGGTGATGGTCATGGCCGCTCCCCTCGTGATGGACTTTCGTCCGTCGGCTGCCCGGCAGACTACGCACGCCACGAGCCGGAAAGGAATGGGCGCGAACTGTTGGAGAATTGACAGTGACGCCGCCGCGGCGCCGGGTGCATCATGGCCGGGAAATCCGCCTGGCCACGGGGGCACAGATGGCGCACTCTCCACTTCGCACGCATCCGGACTTCGGTCGATACTGGGCGGCCCGCCTGGTGTCGTACGCGGGTGACCAGATCGCCCGTACGGCGTTGTTGATCGCGGTTTTCGATCGGCATGGCGCGGCCGCCGTCGGGCTGCTGCTGATCGCCGGCACCGCGCCGCGGCTGCTCGGTCCGGTCCTCGGCACGCTCGCCGACCGTTTCGACCAGCGCCGGATCATCGTGGTCTGCGACATCGGACAAGCGCTGCTGTACGTCGCGATCGCGGCGTTCGCGCCACCGCTGCCCGTGCTGCTGGCCCTGGTCACCGCGGCCGCGACGGCGGCGACCACGTTCACGCCGGCCGGCCGCAGCCTGCTCCCCCGCCTCGTCGGCCGGGACCGGCTCGGTGCGGCCAACGCCCAGCTCGCGGTCGGCGTCAACATCGGCTTCGCGGCCGGGCCGGCGCTCGGCGGTCTGCTGCTGGCCGCGGCGGGTCTGCCCGTGACGTTGCTGGTCGACGCGGCGACCTTCGTGGTGTCGGCGGCGCTGGTCGGCGGCGTCCGCCAGTTGTCCGGGCCGGCCGCGGCGCCGGGCCGCCGCTTCGCCGCGATCCTGCGCGACGGCATGACGACCGTGCGGGGCAACCCGGTCGTCCGCGCGGTGTCGACCGGCTTCCTGGTGATGGTGACGTTCGCCGCGCTGGACAACGTGGCGCTGGTGCCCTTCGGCCGGGACGACCTCGGCGCGAGCGCGTTCGCGATCGGCCTGCTCGGTTCCCTGTACGGGATCGGCATGGTCGCCGGGCCGATGCTGATCGCCCGGGCCGGACGCGCCGATCTGGTGCTGTACGCCGCGTTCGTGGCCCTCGGCGTGGGCACACTGCTGACCGGGGTCAGTCCGGTCATCGCCCTGGCCCTGGCCGGGCAGGCGCTGGCCGGGGCGGGCGCGGGCTGGCACAACGTCGCGGCCGACACCCTGATCCAGCAGAACGTGCCGGCCGATCGGCTGGGCACGGTGTTCGGGACGGTCTACATGTTCCCGTACGCGGCCGAGGTCATCGCGTACGCGGCGGGCGCCTCACTGCTGACCGCCGTGGGGCCGCGCGGGGTGCTGTTCGTGTCGGGGCTCGGCATCCTGGCTACGCTGGCCATGGTCGCCCCGATGCTGGCACGCGCCCGCCGCCCCGTCCAGGCCGCGACGAACCGAGCCTGAGGGCGGGCTGTCCGGGCCGCGACAGACCAAGTCAGTACTGCTACGGCGGCTCGTTACCGCGTCGGATATCGTGGCGCAGCCGCCAGTCGTGCCGGCGTGCGGATCCACCCACACCGGCTGCCGAACCCGGGTGCGTGGGGCGCTGCGCCCACCCGCTCACCGGTACCGGTGAGCCGGATCTTCCCACACCGATGGTTGCTGACCCGAAGTGTGGGAAGTCGGGTCGTGCGGGTCACGACCCGCAGGTCGCGACAGACCGAGTTTGACGGCCCGCCGAACTCACCTCAACCGGCGGCGGCGCTACGCGTTGATCAGGCGCAGCAGGACGGCGCCCTGGTCGGGGCCGTACTTCGCGGCGTACAGCGCCATCGCCCGCTCGCGCGTCTCCGGGCTCGCATCCGCGAGGACGTACCGGCTCGCGCCGTCCGCCTGCATCGACACCTCATGGTCGGGGTGGAACGCGTACTGCAGCGCGCCCGGATTGACGTTGACCCAGTGTTCGCCGTCGTGCAGCACGTACCTGAGGTCGTGCTCCAGGGTCGCGTCGTGGACCGTGATGCGCAGCCGCATCCGATAATGGTCGGCGATCCCGAGCAGGCCCGCGCCCTTCCACCGGTTCTCGAACGCCTCCAACGCCAACTCGCCGAGGTCGCCGCGGACGCGGACCTCGCGCTGCGAGCTCTCACTCACCCGGCGGTCGCGGAACAGCCCGTACGACAGCCAGTCGTCCACCCGATAGAAAGCGTGCGCCGGGCCCACCGAGCTGATCCGCACCTGGAAATACTCGCGGTGCCGGGCCGGCAGCCCGGCCACGATCGTGTCGAGCCGCTCGATGTTCTGCCGCATGAGCGCCACGGCGTCGGTCGGCGCGACCTGCCGGGCGCGTTCCGCGGCGTCCGGACACGACGGGTCGGTCAGCATGATCCGGAAGTGCACCCCACGATCGAGGGCGGCCCGGACGGCGGCCACAAACCCCTGCTCGTACGTGCTCTCCAACAGCCCAGTCCAGTGTTTCCAGACGTCCACCCGGTCAGTCGCCCGCTCGATGCGCCGGATGACGTCCCAGTAGTCGAGGCGGTTGCGCCAGCGCACCGCGTTGCGGCTGAAATACAGGATCAGCGGTTGCAGAACGAGCGCCGCCAACACCAGGTCGAGAAGATTGGAGCCGACATTGATGCGTACGGCGGTGGCGAAGCCCTCGGTGTGGCGGACCGGATAGAGCAGCAGGAACGCGGCCACCAGCAGTAGCGCCCCGATCCCGCCGTACAGATAGGACAGCCAGTAGCGGCTCCGTGTCGAACGCGGCCGCCGCCGCTGCCCGTTCCGCTCCCCCATGCGGTTCATCGTCGCAGCACGCAGTCGATCGATCCACTGTCGAGCGGGGAAGACGCGTCGGCGCTGGTAGGCCGCGGGCGAGTCGCAGCTCGAAGCGGCCGGGGCCGGGGTGACACGGGTCGGGCGGCACGGGTCGGGCGGCACGGGCCCAAGGACGGCACGAGACGAGCGCGGCACGGGCGGAAGGACGCCACGGGCCCAAGGACGCGGATCCGGGGACGGCACGACCCGAGGACGCAACGGGTTCGAGCGCCGGCACGGGCCCAAGGACAACACGGATCCGAGGACGACACGGATCCGAGCACGGCACGACCTGAGGACGAGACGGGCCCAGCGCGGCACCAGCCCAAGGCCGACACGGACCCCAGCGCGGCACAACCCTGCGCAGCACAACCCCACGCGCGAGGCCCCACCGCAGCACAATCCGAGCGCGGCACGGCCCAGAGCGGCACGGCCCAGGGCGGTGCACAGGAGGGGTGTCGTCGCGAGCGCGCTGGCCCGGCTGTCAACGGGGAGTCGAACCTGCGTCGGGAGGGCGTCGTTTCTGGCGGCGGATGCGGTCGGTGTTGGCCGTGACGGTGTCGATCTGGTCGGCGAGCTCGGGATGGCGGGGCAGGTGTGGGTGGGCGGCGGCGAGCAGGGCGGGCAGGGCGGCGGCGTCTTCGTCGCCGAGCGCCTCGTGCAGCCGGTGGAGGTCGTCGCCGGCCGCGGCGTCGAGGTCGGTCAGGGCGGTCACCTGGCCGGCGAGGCGACGCAGGTCGGCGGCGTTGTCGTTGGCCCAGCGGGCGACCGCGCGGTGCCCGGCGCGGCGGTCGCGTTCGGCCTGGACCCGCGCGTCGCGGGTGGCGCCCGGCTCGCCGGTGGGTGCCGAAGTGCTGCGCAGGTAACGCCGCTCGGCCGCCTGCCGACTGGCCACGCCCAGCGCGGGCGCGAGGGCCTGCCAGGAGACCCCGGCGGCGCGCGCGGCGGCGACCAGCGTCGGCTCGATGCCGGCCAGGGCGGCCTGCGCCCAGCGCAGCTGGACCAGGGCGTCGAGCAGTTCGGCGGGGCTCACCGGCGTGTCGTGCTCGACGGCGCGGGCGACGGCGGCGAGCGCCGCCGTGATCTCGGCGAGGTCGCGCGGGCTCGCGTCGGCGTCCGGGGAAGTGCCGGCCATCACGGGCTTCCAAACTGTCATCGTCCAGATGACGAGTTGCTTGTCATCGGGGCGATGACGTGATAGGTAAAAGGTATCGCGCATCGGTACCCCACGTCGAGACGTAAGGGGGTGAAACCCGAGCAGGGGCCGGTGTCAGTGAAACTGGAATCTGGCGGGTGGTGATTGGCATGACCGACAGCACAGCCTTGTCCCCGGAGTGGGATCGCGGGTTCGACGAGGCGTTCACGGAGCTGGTCAGCAACGACGCCGACCTGGTTCGCGCCGAGTTCGACGCCCTCATCGCCGCGTGCTGGAACGAGCCGCCGGCTCCGCCCGCCCCGTCCACTTCTCCGCCGGCGTCATCACCTCGGCGGCCGAGCACCTCCGACGACGCGCCACGGGCAACCGACCACACGCCCGGCGCCGCCGTCACCAACCAACGGTCACCGCCCGAGTGAGCGGCGGGCACCCGCCCGGTCTTCCCACCGCGTTACCAGACCCGGGCGAGCGACTCCGCGAGTCGAAACGCCCCAACCGCCAACACTCAATGGCATACGGCAAAGTCGAGGAACCCGCATCACCTGATCGGCTCGCGCCGCCCTCGCCAACACCCACGGCCGCGGCATGCCCACCAGCCGCAGCACCCGGCCGAGCCCCGCAACCGGGCCGACACCCAAGGCCGGGAAAGTGCGCCTCGGCGGCGAACGGGTCAGCGCAGCTCGGCCGGGAGAGCGTGCATCCACAGCACCCCGGCCGGGCCCAGCAACGGACCGTTGGCAACGACGGCCGGGAACGCGCCGACACCCACCAACCGACGCCCGCAGCGAACCGCAATCCAAACGGGCACGGCGAAGCGCAACCGCAACACCCGGCCAGTGGCCACCTTCGCAAGATCAAAGCTCGGCACTAGTGAACCCCCGGACGGTTCGTCCGGGGGTTTCTGTGTGTGCCGGCGGAGGTCAGTTCCTGGCCGAGCGGCGCCGCACGGCCTGCCTCCGCACCTTTGCCTCCACGCCGCAGGCGCCCATGCTGCACCAGCGGCGACTGCGGTTCTTGCTGGTGTCGAGGAACAGGCCGATGCAACCCTCTTCGGCGGCGCACACCTTGACCCGGTCCAGCGGGCCGCCGGCGAGCAGCCCGGCCGCCGAGACCGCCAGCGGCCACCAGGCCCGGTCCGGGTGGTCGCCGCCGAACTCCCAGCCGTAGCCGCCGGCCGCCGGGGTCAGCCGGGCGGCGGCCATCGCGGCGACATACCCGTGTTGCACCACCGCCAGGTCGGCGGGGGTCGCCGGGTCGCCCTGAGCCACGGCGACGAACACCCGGAAGACGGCCTCGCGCAGATCGAGTGCCGCCCGCAGGGCCGCCGCGGCTGCGGCGAGGGCGGTCATGGACAGGCGGCGGCCGGTGGTCGCGTCAAGCAGTCCGAGGTGGCCGGACCAACGCACCAGATCGGCATACGAGCGCAGATACTCCGCCGGCTCCTGGGTGGCGCGGCCGTCGAGCGTGTTGGCGAAGTCCAGGCACGCGACACCGCCGAAGAGCTCGGGAAATTCAGGATCTGCCATTGATTCCACCAAACCAGGTTTGACTCGCATCAAAACGGTAAACTGATTCCAGTGAACGGAGTTTAGCCCGCATCACCGAGAGGAGCTTCGCCCGATGACCGAACTGGGTTTGGTTGCCTTGGTCAACGGCGCCGCCACGCGCCTGCTCGCATCGGCCCGGCCGGACAGCCCGGTCATTCCCGACCCGCCGCCCGGCCACCTGCGCCCGCTCACCGCCGGCGCCCTGCACCGCCTCGCCGACCGCCTGGTCGACGGCCCGCCCCCGCCGGCCCGCAGCGCCGCGACGCGGCAACGACGCCCGGCCTGAACGAAGCCGGCTGAGCCACGAGCGAGCAACCGCGCCGCACCGACGACGCCCAGCCCGAACAACGCAATCAACAAACGGCCGCGAGGACGACCAGCCCGAACAGGGCGGTCAGCAATACGGCAACGACGCCCTACCCAAACCAGGCAGCCAGCGAACGGCCGCGACGCGGCGACGACGCCCACACCCCGCGTCGGGCAGCGGTGTGGGTGGATCCGCGAGAACCCACCCGCCGGCCCCGCCACGCAACGACCGAACCGATCGAGCCGCCGCAGCGGCACTAACCGTCGGCGCCCGCGTTCCGGCCGGCCGCGAGGACCCGCCCGCGGGCTCGCCACGCCATGACCGAGCCGATCGAGGCGGCCGACAGGATCGACCCGATGCTCACGAACGCGCCGATCGAGCCGATCGACGCGACCGAACCGATCGAGCCGATCGACAGCACGGAACCGGTCGAGCCGATCGACAACACCGAGCCTCTCGACCACAGGCTCAGGACGGAGCGCTCGGACCGGTACGACAGGACGGAACCGTTGGTGGCCATCCCCCGATCATCGCAAGTGGACCGGGCGGTGCCAACGGTCGCGCTTCACCCCAGCGTACGGTCGAGCAGCGCGACCAGCCGCGCCGCGTGCCGGCCGTCCGGGTCGAGGTCCGGCCGGAAGTCGGCGACGCTGAGCCCGAGCAGCCGCGGCGCCGCCGCCAGCGGCGCCAGCAGCGCCGCGAGCTGGTCGAAGTCGGGCCCGCCGGGCTGCGGATAGGTGACCGCCGGCAGCGCCGCCGGGTCGAGGACGTCCACGTCGAGGTGCAGCCACATCGGCAGGCGCAGCCGGTCGGCCCAGGCCGCCGCCCGGCGTCCCGAGCCGGCCGGGTCGCGGATCACCGCCGGCGCGTCGATGGCGAACAGGCCGGCGGGCAGGCGGCCCACCTCCCGGGCGGACGCCGGGTCGAGGCCGGTCGTCCGGTGCCCGATCAGCGCGACGTGCCGGGCCGGCACCATCGGGGCGGCCCCGCCGAGGCCGGTGAGCTCCGCCGGCCCGTCGCCGGTGAGCAGGGCCAGTTCGAGGTCGGCGGTCTCGCCGGTGTCCGAGGAGGCCGGGTCGAGGTAGTCGGGGTGGCCGTCGACGAACCACAGCCCGGCGGCCGGCCGGGCCGGCCGGGCGAACACGCCGAGCAGCAGGCTGCAGTCGCCGCCGACGATCAGCGGCCGCCGTCCGGGGTGGACGCGGATGCCGGCGTCCAGGGCCTCGGCCAGGGCGTGCGCGGCGGCGACGGTGTCCGCCTGTGCCCGGACCCCGGTGGCCGCATCGCGGCGGCTGCTGGTGATGGCGGTCGCCGCGTCACCCAGGTCGGCGGCGACGCGGCTCGCCAGCCCGGCGGCCCGCAGCGCCGCGGGGGCCCGCGCCTCCCCTCGGCCTGTGCCGGAGCAATCCCACGGCGCACCGAGCAAGAACCAGCCGGATCCGACCACGCGCCGAGCCTACGGCGAACCGTCTTCAGTCTGCCGCGCTGCCGGCCACCCGGTGCGGGGTCACCCGGATCACCACCCGGACGACCTCGGCGGGCAGCTGCCGGTACTCCTCGCCCCCGCCCGGACCCAGGTATTTTTCGCCCAGCGAGACGGCGAGCGCCCGGCCGGGGTCGTCGGTCACGGCGGCCCGCCCGCGGATCTCGACGTACCGTTCGCCGTCGTTGCGATCGATCACGGTCAGCGACACCCGGGGATCCCGCCGTATGTTTGTCTCCTTGCGCCGCCCGGCCTGCGTCGAGATCAGGATGTCGTCGCCGGCCAGGCCGACCCAGACCACCGACGTCTGCGGGCCGCCGTCCGGATCGAGGGTGGCGAGCACCGCGAGGTTGGGTTCGTCGACGAGCTTGCGAGCCGCGTCACTGAGCGTTACCGGCATGGCCCGAGCGTATCGATCAAGCCAGGTTCCATCAAGATCAGCCGGTGGTGCCGGTGTATTCGCCGCCGTGGCGGGCGGCCATCTCGGTCAGTTGCGCCTGGCGCGCGTCGAACCCGGGGTCGGGCGGCAGCTCGCCGAACCGCACGTCGACCAGCCAGGTCCCGGGCGGGTCGGCCGGTTCGCGTGCTCCGTCGGGGCCGGCGCGCCACCGGCTGTGGCCGGGCCGCGCCCACGGGTCGCGTCCGCCGCCCGCGCCGGCCTCGGCCGCGAAGGCCCTGGCCGCCGCCTCGCCGGTGCCGAACACGACGTGGTGTTTCACCTCGCGCGCGGCGGGCGCCGGGTAGGGCCGGCCGGGCTCCGGGTCCATCGCCCAGTGCAGCACCTGGACCAGGTCGCCGAGCACGGCGTTCAGCTCGCCTTTCGAGGCACCGGCGGGCAGCAGGCCGTACTCGGTCAGCCGGCGGGCCAGGCGGTCGACGAGGTCGTCGGGCAGCGTGTCCGAGTGCAGCGCGCTGTGCACCTGCAGCACCACGTGGAACACCAGGTCCAGGTCACGTTCGGGCAGCGGGCGGGTCATGCGGTCCACTCAAGCACAGCGGCGGGTCCGGGTGACCGGGACCGGGCCACCCGGACCCGCCGCCTCGGCCGGGTCAGATCTTGCCGGGGCCGGCGCCGTTCATGACCGTGTTCTTCACGCTGCTCGCGCTGTCGACGCCGAGCGAGTAGCCCAGGGCCCGGCAGCTGCCGCCGCCGGACTGGCCGCTGCCCGAGTTGACGAAGTGGTTGTTCCGGGCCACCAGGGCACCGGCGGGCGACGAGCCCTCACCCCGGTGGAACGGGTCCGCGACGTTCTCGAAGTAGTTGCCCTCGACGATCACGCAGCCCTGCTGGGTGGAGGCCACGCCGTAGCTGCCGACGTTGCGGTAGTAGTTGTTCACCACGTGCACCGGGTTGCCGAAACGCACCCGCGGGTGGCGCTGGTTGCTGCCGTCGAAGAAGTTGTACGCGTACGTGACGCGCAGTTTGCCGCTGTCCTCCGCGCTGTTGCTGTCGCTGTGGCCCAGCAGGAACGTCTTGTCGTGGCCGAAGGTGCGGTTCCACGACACGGTCGCGCAGTCGGACGCCCGCTTGATGTCGACCGCGCCGTCGTGTCCCCCGGTGAACGAGTTGTGGTCGATCCACACCCGGGTGGAGTACTCGACGTTGACCGCGTCGTCGCTCCAGTTCCGGAAGTTGATGTTGCGGATGATCACGTTGCTCACCTTGGAGACGTTCAGGCCTCCGCCGGTGATCGCGGCGCCGCCGCCCACCCCGATGATGGTCTTGTCGGCGGCGACCTTCTGCATGCCGGACAGGTTGATCGTGCCGGACACCCGGATGACCCGGCTGCCGCCGGCCTGCATGTTGCTGATCAGCGCGGACGCCGAGGTGACGGTGACCGGTGCGGCGCTGCCGCCGCCCGACGTGCCGCCGCACTGGGTGGCCCAGCCGACCTGGTTGAACGAGGCCGCGGACGCGGTGTGCTGGGTGGTCAGCGCACCGGCGGCGGTCAGGGCGACGGCGGTGCCGAGGATGGCCGGCATTCGCCAGCGCCGAAGTGGTGCGCTTGCGCGGTGGGTCATGGTGACCTCCAGGAGCGGGCGCGGCCCGACGGCCCGTGGCGGCCGGCAGGACGAGCCGGCCGCCATGGCGCGGGGCGAGGTTCGGACGGGACTCGGCCGCCGCGCGGTGGGCCACGCTAGGTGGGCTGAACGGGACTGGAAAGCGCTTTCCTCCGGGGTAGAGTATCGACAGAAGTCGATTCCACCAAGCCCCTGCGGCCCGAATGCCGCCGCCCGGCCGAAGAATGGCAGAGCCGCCCCGAAGCGGTAGGTTGACCCTCACGCGGGAGTCGCCCCGCGTACTCGCCGAAGGGGGACGAATCCGCAATGACGCTCCGCGACACCCCACCGTTCCGCGCCGATCACGTCGGCAGCCTGCTCCGCCCGCCGCGGCTGCTCGAGGCGCGGGAACGACACGCCACCGGTGAGATCGGCGCCGGTGAGCTGCGCGCCGTCGAGGACGAGGCGATCCGCGAGGTCGTCCGGATGCAGCGCGACGTGGGCCTGCGCTCGGCGACCGACGGCGAGTTCCGCCGGACGTCCTGGCACATGGACTTCATCTACCAGCTCGGCGGCGTGCACCGGACGGACGAGAAGATCCAGGTCCACTTCCGCAACGCCGACGGCGAGCTCGACTTCGAGTCGGCCGCGCTCGCCATCGACGGCCCGGTCACGCTGGGCGAGACCATCTTCGGCGAGGACTTCGCGTTTCTCGCCTCGGCGGTGGATCCGGCGGTCACCGCCAAGCTGACCATCCCGTCGCCGAGCATGGTGCACTACCGCGGCGGCCGGGCGGCGATCGACCCGGCGGTCTACCCGGACGAGGAGCGGTTCTGGGCCGACCTCAGCGCGGCCTACGCCGAGCAGGTGCGCCGCGTCGCCGCCCTGGGCTGCCGGTATCTGCAGCTCGACGACACGAGCCTCGCCTACCTCAACGACCCGGCGCAGCGCCGGCTGCTGACCGAGCGCGGCGACGACGCCGAGCACCAGCACCTGCGGTACATCCGCCAGATCAACGCGGCGATCAAGGACCGGCCGGCCGGGCTCGCGGTCACCACGCACATGTGCCGGGGCAACTTCCGGTCGTCGTGGGCCGCCGAGGGCGGCTACGACTTCGTGGCCGAGGCGTTGTTCAGCGAGCTCGCCGTCGACGGGTTCTTCCTGGAGTTCGACGACGACCGGTCGGGCGGCTTCGCCCCGCTGCGGTTCGTGCCGCCCGGCAAGATGGTCGTGCTCGGCCTCGTCACCACCAAGCGCGGCGCGCTCGAGTCGAAGGACACGCTCAAGCGCCGCATCGAGGAGGCGAGCAAGTACGTACCGCTGGAGCAGCTCTGCCTGTCGCCGCAATGCGGCTTCTCCTCCACGGTGGAGGGCAACGTGCTGTCCTACGACGAGCAGGTGGCCAAGCTGCGGCTGATCGTGGAGACCGCCGAGGAGGTCTGGGGCTGAGCGGTGGTGGCCCGGCGAGCCGGGCCACCACCGATGGTCACTGAGCGGCGCAGGTGAGGGCCGGGGTGGTCGCCGTGCCGGAGGCGAGGAAACCGAACTCGGCCGTGGCGTTCGGCTGGAGCCGGCCGTTCCAGGCCGCGTTCCGCACGGTCACCGTCGATCCGCTCACCGACAGCGTGCCACCCCACACCTGGCTGATCGACTGGCCGCCGCCGAGCGTCCAGGTGACCTGCCACCCGGCGACGCCGGCGCTGCCCGCGGTCACCGTGACCTGCCCCTGGAAGCCACCCTGCCAGGTGCTGACCTGCATGGCCGCGGCGCAGGGACCGGTGGGCGGCGACGTCGGGCCGCTGGTCGGCGGCGACGTGGGCGGCGAGGTCGGGCCGGTGGTCGGCGGCGGGTTGGGCGCGGTGGCGGCCAGGCTGTAGGCCAGGTCCGGCTGGAACGACCCCGCCGCGTACCGGCAGCCGTCCGCCTCGCCGGGCGGCTTCACCCAGACGTACCCGTCGATGTTGGCATCTCCGGTGGCGGTCGTCGGGTACTGGCCGATCCGGCGGTCGGTGTTGTCGTCGCCGCACCAGTCGCCGGCCGCACCGCCGTTGCGGCTGGTGTCGATGATCTGGCGCTTGCCGGCGACGCCCCGGCCGTTCAGCGCCGACAGGATCGACCGGCCGTACGCCGCCTCGCTCGCCGTCGGCTGGAAGTTCGACACGTTGCTGTAGAACCCGTCGGCGTCGGCCACGCCCGCGGCCACCAGCCGGCCGGCCTGGTCGGCGGCGCTGTTCCAGGCGGAGTGCCCGGCGTCCAGGTACACCTTGGCACCGGCCGCCTTCAGGGTCTGCGTGGCCGTCCGCAGTGCCTGGTTCCGGGCGTCGATCTCGCCGCTGTTCAGGCAGGTCTGCAGCGCGATCGAGTCCGGTTCGAGCAGGACGATCGTGGTGCGCCGGGCGATGCCGCGGGCGATGCCGGCGACCCAGGTCTGGTACTGGCTCAGGTTGGGCGCTCCCCCGGCGCTGGCGCCGCCGCAGTCCCGGTTGGGGATGCCGTACGCGGTGAGGACGGGGAGCTGCCCGGCCGAGGCGGCCGCGCCGACGTAGCCGGCGACCTCCGACTCGATGGTGTTCAGGTTGAAGTTGGAGAGCCAGTGCGAGGCCGGCTGGCCGGCGATCTTCGTACGGATCACCGCCGCCCGCGAGTCGTTGGGGTTGGCCGCCAGCCAACGGGTGGCCGGGGTGTCCGGCTCGCGGTAGAAGCTGCCGGTGAGTGTGCCGGCCGACGCGGTGCCGGCGGTGCACCAGACGCCGGCGGCGGTGCAGGCCAGCGCGGTGGCCAGGGTGGCCAGCCGGCGGGTACGGGATCGGGGGGAAGTGGCGGGAGGGGACATGGGGGATTCCTTCCCTGGAGAGACAGCGGTCAATGGGAGCGCTCCCACACGCTATGCCGCGCGCGCGGCCGGAGCAACTGAACGCCATCTATTGATCTTCGGGCCGTTGCGGTCCAAGCTGTTCCCGGGTTGTTACCGGCCGGTCAACCAAGGGCCTCATTCCCGCGCGATCCGCGAGGCAGGCCCGGCTTCGCACTGCGATCGTCCACCCAGCGTTGATCTCCCCGCCGCCGTCCGGGTGGCCGCCGTTCGGACCGCTGTGCGGAAATCCCTGCGATCCCCCTGGTCAATGCAGAAGGAGACTGGCCCATGGCCGCCCCCCGTCCCCGCAAACGCACGAGCGTCCGCCGGTCGGCGCTCGTCGCCGGCAGCGCCCTCGCCATGGTCGTCGCGACGGCGAGCCCGGCGCTGGCCGCACCCCCGCAGAAGCTGCCCGGCAACGCCGACGCCCTGGAAACCACGTGGCAGCCGGCCTACGACTACGACACCGACGGCTGCTACCCGACTCCCGCCATCGGCCCCGCCGGCAACGTCAACGGCGGGCTCAAGCCCACCGGGTCGCTCCGCGGCGACTGCCACGACCAGTCGGACCTGGACAACACCAACGGGTACGCCCGGGCCAAGTGCAACAACGGGTGGTGCGCGATCGCGTACGGCCTCTACTTCGAGAAGGACCAGGCCCTGCCCAACAGCTCGATCGGCGGGCACCGGCACGACTGGGAGCACGTCGTGGTCTGGGTGCAGAACGACCAGGCCCGGTACGTGTCCACCTCGGCGCACGGCCAGTTCTCGGTGTACGCCGCCGGCAGCGTCCGCTGGGAGGGCACCCACCCCAAGATCGTCTATCACAAGGACGGGGCGAGCACGCACGCGTTCCGCCTCGCCGGCGGCAACGACGAGCCGCCGGAGAACCACTACCACACCTGGCAGTACCCGACCCTGGTCGGCTGGAACGGCTACCCCGCGGGCGTCCGCGACATCCTGAGCGACTACGACTTCGGCAGCGCCAACTTCGGCCTGAAGGACAGCGCCATCGTCACCACCCTGAGCCGGGCCAAGCCGGCCGGGATCCCGTTCGACCCCAACGCCTGACCGCGCGGCCGGGCCGGGCTCCCCGCCCGGCCCCGGCCGGTGATCGACTCGTCCGGGCCCGCACGATAGCGTGGGCAACCCCCCGGTCGTGTGAGGAGAAGGTCGATGGCGGACGCCCCGGTAGCCCTCGTCACCGGCGCCGGCACCGGCATCGGTGCCGCGACCGCCCGGCTGCTGCACGCGCGGGGCTGGCAGGTGGTGCTGTGCGGGCGCCGGCCCGAGCCGCTGCGGTCGCTCGCGGCCGAGCTGGGCGGCGCGCCGGCCGCCCGCGCCCTGCCGATGGACGTGGCCGACCCGGCGTCGGTGACCGCCGCACTGTCCACCGTCGACCGGCTGACCGGCGTGGTGCTCAACGCCGGCACGATCCACTCGGTGCCGGTCGGCGAGCAGGACGACACGACGTGGGCCGACACCATGCGCACCAATCTCGACGGCGCGATGCACGTGGCCCGGGCCACCCTGCCGGCGCTGGAAAGCAGCGGCGGCTCGCTGGTCGCGGTCGCCTCGGTCGCGGCCCGGGCCGCGTCGGCCGGCAGCGCCGCCTACTCCGCCTCCAAGGCCGGGATGGTGATGCTGATGGCCACCATCGCCCTGGAGTACGGCCCGCGCGGGGTACGGGCCAACACCGTCCTGCCGGGCTGGGTGCGCACCGAGATGGCCGACGCCGAGATGGACGGCGTCGGCGCGGCCCGCGGCTGCGACCGCGAGGAGGCGTACCGGCTGGCGACCTCGCTGGTCCCGCAGCGCCGCGCCGCCGGCCCGGCCGAGGTGGCCGAGGCCATCGCCTGGCTGCTCTCCCCCGCGGCGTCCTATGTGACCGGGGCGACGCTGCGGGTGGACGGCGGGCTCGGCGTGGTCGACCCGGGGATGGCCACGCTGGGCTGACCACGCCCGCATGTTAGGTTAGGCGTGCCTAACCATCAGCTCGTGGAAGCCCGATGACCGAAACCACTGCGCGTACGGCCGCGACGGTGTCGCCCCGCCTCGCGCGCGGGCGGCGCCGCGCCCTGATCGTCGTCGCCCTGGCCGTACTGCTGGCCGCCGTGACACTGGCGGGCCTGGCCCTGGGCAGCAAGCCCCTCCCGCCGGCCGAGGTGTGGCACGCCCTGGTGGCACCGGACGGCGGCGAGGCCGCCGTCATCGTCCGCGAGCTGCGCCTGCCGCGGACCGTCCTCGGCCTGGTCGTCGGCCTCGCGCTGGCGGTCGCCGGCGTCCTGATGCAGGCGCTGACCCGCAACCCGCTCGCCGAGCCGCGGATCCTGGGGATCAGCGCCGGAGCGTCGGTCGGCGTCGTCCTCGCCATCGCGGTCCTGGGCGTCGGCACGCTCGCCGGTTACGTCTGGTTCGGCGTCGCCGGCGCCCTGCTCGCCGGTGTCGTCGTGTTCGGGCTGGCCGCGCGCTCCGGCGACGGCACCAGCCCGGTCACCCTGGCCCTGGTCGGCGCCGCCCTGGACGCGAGCCTCGGCGCCGTGGTGGCGGCGCTGCTCGCCGCGGACGCCCGTACGTTCGAGGAGTTCCGGTTCTGGGTGGTCGGCGGCCTCGCCGGCCGGGACCTTTCCGTCGCGGTGCAGGTCGCGCCGTTCGTGCTCGCCGGCGGGCTGCTGGCGGTGGCCGTGGCGCGCGGGCTGGACGCGCTGGCCTTCGGCGACGACGTCGCGCGCGGGCTCGGCCACCGGGTCGGTCACGTCCGGATCGCCGGTGGCGCCGCGGCCGTCCTGCTCACCGGCGCGGCCGTCGCCGCGGCCGGGCCGATCGGCTTCGTCGGGCTGGCCGTGCCGCACCTCGCCCGGGCGCTCGCCGGCAGCGACCACCGGTGGACGCTGCTGGTGGCCGCGCTGCTCGGACCGTCGTTGCTGGTCGGCGCGGACGTGATCGGCCGGCTCGTGGCCCCGCCCGGCGAGATCCCGGCCGGCATCATCACCGCGCTGATCGGCGCCCCGCTGCTGGTGGTGCTGGTGCGCCGGGTCCGGATAGCGGCCGGATGACCGCCGTGGCGGCGGGCCGGTCGCTGCTCCGCGTCGGCGCCGCCGGGATCCTGGTGCGGCGCCGGTCCGTCGTGGTCGCCGCGGCGCTGCTCGTGGTCCTCGCCGGCGCGGTGCTCGCGAGCCTCTGTGTCGGGAGCCAGTACGTCGCGCCGCAGGACGTGCTGCGGGCGCTGTCCGGCAACGGAACCCCGTACGACGTCGTGGTGCGGGAACTGCGGCTGCCCCGCACCGTCCTGGCGGTGGTCGCCGGCGCCGCGTTCGGCGTCGCCGGCGCGCTGATCCAGAGCGTCAGCCGCAACCCCCTGGCCAGCCCCGACGTCATCGGCATCACCCAGGGCGCCGGCCTGGCCGCCACGGTCGCGCTGACCACCGGCGCCGCGGCGGCCGTGGTGGCGCCCGCCGCGCTCGCCGGCGGCCTGCTCGCCGCCGCGGCCGTCCTGGCGCTCGGCGCCCGGCACGGGCTGGCCGCGAAGCGATTCGTGCTGGCCGGGGTGGCGGTCGCGGTGGCGCTGCGCGCGCTCATCGAGGTGGTCATGCTGTCCGCCGATCCGATCGACGGGCTGCGTGCCCAGATCTGGCTGATCGGGACGCTCGCCGGCCGCGGGTGGCCGGAGGCCGGGTACGTGGCCGCGATGCTCGTCGTCCTGCTGCCGGTGCTGCTCTGGGCCGGCTGGGCGCTGGACAGCTCCGCGCTCGACGACGACACCGCACGCGGCATCGGGTTGCGGCCGGTGGCCCGCCGGATCGGGTTCGCGGTGACCGGCGTGCTGCTCGCCGCGATGGCGACCGCCCAGGTCGGGGCCGTGGACTTCGTCGCGCTGGTGGCACCCCAGGTGGCCCGGCGCCTGGTGCGGGCCGAGCGGCCGCCGCTGCTGGCCGCCGCGCTCACCGGCGCCGTGCTGGTGGTGCTCGCCGACCTGGCCGGCCGCCGCCTGTTCGCGCCCACCCAACTGCCGGCCGGGGTGCTCACCGCCGCGATCGGCGGCCCCTACCTGCTGTTCCTGCTCGTCCGCGGGCGTCGGAAGGTCTCCTGATGCTGTCCACACGTGCGCTCACCACCGGGTACGAGGACCGGGTCGTGCTCGACGGCCTCGACCTGGAGCTGCCCGCCGGCCGGTTCACCGCCGTGGTCGGCCCGAACGCCTGCGGCAAGTCGACGCTGCTGCGCAGCCTGGCCCGGTTGCTCAAGCCGCGGGGCGGCGCCGTGCTGCTCGACGGCGTGGAGCTGCGGGACCTGCCGACCCGGGAGGTGGCTCGCCGGCTCGCGGTGCTGCCGCAGAGCCCGCTGGTCCCCGAGGGGGTCACCGTGGCCGAGCTGGTGGCCCGCGGCCGCCAGCCGTACCAGCGGTGGTGGCAGCAATGGTCCGCCGACGACGCCGAGGCGGTCGGCCGGGCGATGGCGCTCGCCGGCGTCGAGGCGCTCGCCGACCGCCCGGTCGACACCCTCTCCGGCGGGCAGCGACAGCGGGTCTGGATCGCGATGACCCTCGCCCAGGACACCGGCATCCTGCTGCTGGACGAGCCCACCACCTTCCTCGACCTGGCCCACCAGGTGGAGGTCCTGAATCTCGTGCACCGGCTGCGCGCGGAGCGCGGCCGGACCGTGGTGGCGGTCCTGCACGACCTCAACCAGGCGGCCCGCTACGCCGACCACCTCATCGCGATGCGGGCCGGCGCGGTGATCGCCGCCGGCCCGCCCCGCGAGATCCTCACCGCCGGCCTGGTCCGCGACGTCTTCGGGCTCGACTGCGTCGTCGTGCCGTGCCCGGTCTCCGGCGCGCCCCTGGTGCTGCCGGCCTGGCCCGGGACGCCCGCGCCGGACGCCGAACTCACATCCGGAAGGAACGAGCAATGATCCGTCTTCGTGGCCTGGCGCTCGCCGTGGCGGCCCTCTCGATCGGCCTCGCGGGGTGCTCCAGCGATCCCGCGCCCGACGGCCAGACCGCCGGGACCACCCCGATCACCCACGCGATGGGCACCACCGCCGTCCCGGCGCATCCGCAGCGCGTGGTCGTGCTGGACACCGACAAGCTCGACACCGCGCTGTCCCTGGGCATCGTGCCGGTGGGTGCCGCGCGGGCCGGCGAGGCCTCCGGGTGGCCCGCCTACCTCGGCGACAAGGTGTCGGCCGTCCAGGCGGTCGGCGTGCTCACCGAGCCCGACCTGGAGGCGATCAGCGCCCTCAAGCCGGATCTCATCCTGGGCAGCAAGTTCCGCCAGGAGAAGTTCTACGACGAGCTGACCGCGATCGCGCCCACCGTGTTCACCGAGAAGGTCGGCGTCACCTGGAAGGAGAACTTCCTCCTCGACGGCCGCGCGCTGGGCCGCGAACAGCAGGCGAAGGAGCTGCTCGCCGGGTACGAGAAACGCGCCAAGGACCTCGGCGCCAAGCTCGGCGACGCGGGCTCGCGGAAGGTCTCGATCGTCCGCTTCATGCCCGCCGAGATCCGGGTCTACGGCCCGGAGTCGTTCTCCGGCATCGTGGCCGGCGACGTCGGCCTGGGCCGCCCGGCACGGCAGCTGCTCGCGGACAAGGACGACAAACGGTTCGACAAGGTCAGCCCCGAACGGATCGCCGAGGTGGACGGCGACGTCATCTTCTATTGCGCGTACGGCGAGAAGGCCGCGGCCCAGCAGGCCACGGTGACCGCCGGCAGCCTGTGGCGCAACCTCCCGGCGGTGCGAGCCGGCAAGGCGTACCCGATCGCCGACGAGACCTGGATGCTCGGCATCGGCGTGACCGCCGCCGGCAAGATCCTCGACGACCTGGCGAAGCACCTGGCGGCCGGCTAACCCGCCTGGTCGGCGGCGGACAGGTCGTGGACCTGGTCGAGGACCAGGTCCAGCGGGGTGTGCCGGCCGGCCTGCCGGGCCGCGGTGACGGCCGGCTCGCCGAGGCTGTCGCGGGCCGTCCGCAGCACGGCGTCGCGCCGGGGTTCCTGCTCCGGCGGCACCGGCAGCCGGTGGCGTTCGCGCAGCTCGTCGGCCGCGGCCAGGAGCCGGACGGCGAGGTCGGGCCGGTCCCCGGCGATCGTCTCGGCCACGCACTCGAGCGAGACCGCCAGGCCTTCCCGGTCGTCGACCTCGTGCCGCAGCCGGATCGCCGCGAGGTAGTGGGTCAGCGCCTGCTCCCGGTCGCCCTCCGCGGCCGACACCGAGCCGAGCTGGTGCCGGGCCATCGCCTCGCCGAACAGGTCGCCCAGGTCGCGGCTGAGCGCGAGCCCCTCGGCGAGCACCGTGCGCGCCTCGGCCAGCCGGCCCTGGGCGCGCAGGATCTCGCCCTGGCATTCCAGGCCGAGCAGGATGCCGCCGCTGTTGCCGGCCGCCCGCTCCAGGTCGAGGCACTGCGCGATGTAGTCGCCGGCCTCGTCGATCGCGCCGATCCGCAGGGACAGCTTGGCGAGGTTGCCCATCGCGATCGTCGTGCCGCGGGCCTCGCCGGTCTTGCGGCAGATGGCCAGGCTCTGCCGGAAGTGCTCGGCCGCGTCGTCGTACTGGCCGGCAGCGAGCGCGGCGGCACCCAGCACGTTGCGGGCCTGGGCGATGGTGGGCAGGTCGTCGTCGGCCTCGGCCAGGCGCAGCCCCTGCCAGCCGAGCCGGGCCGCGGTCTCGTGGTCGTCCTGGGTGGCGGCCAGCACGGCGGCCGGGTAGAGCAGCCGGGCGCGCTGGTTGCCGGTGAGGTCGCCCATGGCCAGCACCCGGTCCAGCCAGTCCCGGCCCTCGACGAGGTGGCTGCCCCGGCGCCAGTACCGCCACAGGCCCTGGCAGATCCGGCGGGCGCTGGCGGCGTCACCGGCGTCCAGGGCCCAGGACACCGCCGCGCGCAGGTTGGGATAGTCGCGCTCCAGCCGGTCGACCCAGCGCACCTGGTCGGGCGACTCCAGGCCGGCCGCGGCCCGCTCGGCGAGCCCGGCGAAGTGCACGGCGTGCCGGCCGTGCACCGCCTCGGCGTCGTACCGGGAGGCCAGCATCGTGGTGGCGTACGCCCGGACGGTCTCCAGCATCCGGTAACGGCGCTCGCCGTCGTCCTGGATGTCGACGGCGAGCAGGCTCTTGCGTACCAGCCGGTCCAGCCGCCGGGTGGCGATCTCCAGCCAGTCCGCCCGGTCCGGGGGCGCGTCCGCGGGCCGGGACGGCGGCCCGGTCAGCTCGGCGACGGCGTCCGCGGCCTCGGTGGTGCAGCCGCCGAGGAACACCGACAGGGCCGCGAAGTCGCGCTGCTGCTCGGCGTCCAGCAGGGCGTAACTCCACTCCAGGGCGCCGCGCAGGGTCTGCTGCCGGTGCGGGCGGTTGCTCGGCCCGGCGCCGAGCGTGCCCAGGTGCCGGCCGAGGTGGTCGAGCAGGGCGGCCGGCTGCATCCGGTCGGTCTGCGCGGCGGCCAGCTCGATCGCCAGCGGCAGCCCGTCGAGGCGCCGGCACAGCGCGGTCACCACCGGCAGCGTCTCGGCGGACAGCTCGAAGTCGGCGACGGCGTTGCGCGCCCGCTGCTCGAACAGCGCGACCGCCGGCGAGTCGTGCCGGGCCTGGGCCACCCCGGCGGCGCCCGGCGGCAGGGCGGCGATGTCCGGCAGCGGCAGCGGGGGCACGGCGAAGACCTGCTCGCCGTACAGGTCGAGCGGTTCCCGGCTGGTGGCCAGCACCTGCAGGCCGGCGATCGACGACAGCATCTCGCCGATCAGCGGCGCGGCGCTCAGCGCCTGCTCGAAGTTGTCGAGCAGCATCAGGATGCGGGACTCGGCCAGGTGGTCGAGCAGGGTTTCCAGCAGGTCGGCGCCGGGCACCTCGTCGACCCGCAGGGCCCGGGCGATCGCCGCGATGACCATGTCCTCGTCGGTGCAGGTGTCCAGCGGTACGAAGACCGCGCCGTCGTCGAACTGGTCGGCCGCCGCGGCGGCGGCCGCCAGCGAGAGCCGGGTCTTGCCGATGCCGCCGGCGCCGACCAGGGTGACCAGGCGGTTGTCCCGGACCAGGGCGGTGACCTGGCGCAGCTCCTGCTCCCGGCCGATCAGCCGGTTCATCGCGGCGGGCAGGCGGGCCTGCCCGCGGGAACGGCGGAACACCCCCGGATCGACCGTCCAGCCGCCGGCGCCGGCCGGCACCACGCCGTGGCGCTGCCGCAGCCGGTCGAGCTCGGCCGCCGCCGTCGCCGGCAGCCCGCCGCTCTGCCGGGCGATCCAGTTGACCAGGGTGCGGCTGGGCTCGCCCTGCAGCACCGAGCGCAGCCAGATCCGCAGCGTGGCCGGCGACCACGGGCCGAGCTCGACCACGGCGAGCTCCGGCACGTCCGGCGGCGGTATCTGGGTCCCCGCGGCGGCCGCGTAGACGACGGCGAGGACGCCCGGGCCGGCCGCGGCGGCCGAGGCGGCCACGCTGGGCGCGGCGTCGCGGTCGGCCAGCAGCAACACCGGGGTCTCCGGCGGGGCGGGGGGTGGTGCCTGACCGGGGTCGACCGTGCGTACCGCGAAGCCGCGCATCCCGGCCAGCCGGGCAACCTCGGTGAGGAACCGGGTGTAGCCGGCCCCGGGCTGGCCGGTGAGCCGCAGCGCGCCCCGGCCGGCCGCCTGCACCCGGGTGAGGAAGTCGTGGGTGGCGGCCACCGCCGTGTCCCGCTCCCACAGGCGCGACGAGCCGGCGTCGGCCGCGGTGTCGACGTCGTCGGCCACGGCCGTCCCGCGCCCGCGGTGCTTGGCCAGGTAGTTGCGGCGGTCGGCGCAGGCCAGCAGGGCGGCCTGGTCGGCGCCGTCCACCGGGTAGGTGGCCACGCCCAGGCTCACCGACAGGTGCAGGACCGGCTCGCCGGGGAACTGCGCCCGCTTCACCTCCTCGGTGACCCGGACCGCGAGCTGCACCGCCTCGGTACGGCCGGTGTCCGGCAGGAGCAGCACGAACTCGTCGCCGCCGTAGCGGAACAGCACGTCGGACTTCCGTACGGCCGCGCTCACCACCTCGCAGAGCTGGCGCAGCACGAGGTCGCCGCGGAGGTGGCCGTACACGTCGTTGACGGTCTTGAAGAAGTCGACGTCGAAGAGGAAGACCGACATCGCGCCGCCGGCCCGCTCGGCGCGCGCGACCTCCGCGTCGAGGAGCCGGGTCATGGCCGCACGGGGCAGCACGCCGGTGACCGGGTCGGTCGGCGTCTGCGCGGCCATCGGCGTCCTCCTCACCGCTCACTCTACGGATCCAGATGATCACATTTGGGCGGAAAGGGTGAGCCCGCCCAACGGACGGGCTCACCCAAGATCACCCCCAGGTGGAGGCGGACCAGTCGTCGCTCGCCCAGAACCGGCCGCTCCAGGTGCCGCCCGCCCAGAACCGGCCCTCCCAGGTCCGGCCGGTCCACGCCGGGTCGACCCACGAGGCGTTGCCGCCCCAGGACCCGCCGGGCCAGGTGGCCGCGCCCCAGGTCTTGGACGCGAACGACGTACCGGTCCAGCCGTCGCCGGCCATCTGGTAGCCCATCCACTTGCCGCCGCTCCACGTGCTCTGGCTGCCGGCCAAGGTCGCATAGGTGGCGCTGTTGAACGAGCCGAAGATGCTCTTGTCGCCGCTGAGCGTGACGCCGTTCGCCACCACGTGGCTGTTCCCCCGGGTGGACTCGATGCTGCCGGTGCCGACCGAGTTCATGAAGGTCTGCTTGTACGTGGTCGGGGTCAGGGAGAGCGCCCGGTTGACGTTGATCTCCCGGATGCCGGCCCCGGCGGCCGTGCCGATCTGCAGGAACGTGCCCTGCCTCAGCAGGTCCTTGACCTGGTCCGGGGTGAGCCACGGCTTGGCCTGCAGCAGCAGGGCGGCCGCGGCCGAGGTCACCGCCGCGGCCTGGGACGTGCCGCTGCCCCGGAACAGGGTGTCACCGGTGCGTGCCGAGGGGAAGCTGTTGTCGATGTTCGAGCCCGGCACCCGCAGCGACGGGATCGACGTGCCCGGCGCCAGCAGGTCGAGCGGGTGTTCCTGCTGGGTGAAGTTCGAGTACGGGGCCAATTCGTCGTCGGTCGTGGTCGTGGTGCCCTTGGTGGAGGCGGCACCGACCGCGATCACGAACATGTCCATCGCCGGGTGGGCCAGCCGGCCGGTGTAGTTGCCCTGGTTGCCGGCCGCCACGACGACCGCGATGCCGGCCTTCCAGGCCTGCTCCACGGCCAGCGACATCGGGTCGCTCCAGGTGAGCGGGCTGCCTCCGGTGCCGTACGACAGGTTGAGCACCCGGATCGGGTTGGCCGGGTCGTGGTTGCGGTTCTTCACCACCCAGTCGATCGCGGCGATCACCTGGGTGACGTCGGCCGCGCCGTTGGACGTGCCGACCTTGATCGAGGTGAGCTTGGCGCCCGGGGCGATCCCGCGAGTGCCGGTCGCGGTGTCGTTGGCGATCATGAGGCCGGCCATGTGCGTGCCGTGGCCGAACGTGTCGAGGTAGCGCAGGTTTGAACTCTGCGACTCGAAGGACAGGTCCGGGCCGTTCACGACCTGCGCCGCCGGGATGCCGGGCACCGGCGCCACGCCGGTGTCGACCAGGGCGATGCCGATGCCCTTGCCGGTCAGCGTCGCGGCCGCGCCGGTGTCGGCGCCGATGATGGTGCGCACCTGCGCGAGGGTGGTCGGGGTGGCCGAGGTGACCGTGCTGCTCTCGCCGCTGAGCCACATGCCGGACCAGCCGCCGCCGGGGCGGTCGGCGAGCACGGCGCCGTTGGGCACGGGTGCGGCCAGCGGAGCGGCGAGGAGTGCCGCTAGTGCCGCGGCTAATTTCCTTCTTCGGGGGGTTCCGGGCATCTACGACGCTCCTTCGGGCGTGTTCGCTGGGGGATCAGCGATTCGATCGTGGAGCGGTTCGCCACATTTGTCGCTAGCCGGCCGACGTTCTCACAAGTCCTCATGTGGGGCGGCCGCCGGCCGACTGCGGCCGGGCCACCTCCGCCGAACGGCGGGCCAACTGTGTACCGACGGCTACCGCTTGGTAACACTCGTGGGTAGCGTGGGAGAGCCAGCCGTACTCGAGCCGAGGGGGGACGCCGTGACCACGACACCGGGCAAGACCACCGATGTCTCGGAGAAGCAGGCCCGGCAGGTCACCGAGGCCGCCCGGGAGACCGAGTGGCGCAAGCCGAGCTTCGGCAAGGAGCTGTTCCTCGGCCGGTTCCGGCTCGACCTGATCGATCCGTTGCCGGTTGCCGCGCCCCGCCCCGCCGCCGAGGAATACCTCACCAAGCTGGAGGCCTACCTGCGCGCCGAGGTCGACGGCCCGCGCATCGAGCGGGAGGCCCGCATCCCCGACGAGGTCTTCCACGGCCTCGCCCGGCTGGGCGCGTTCGGCATGAAGATCGACCAGAAGTACGGCGGTCTCGGGCTCCCCAACCTGCACTACTGCAAGGCCCTGGCGCTGGCCGGCTCGGTCAGCTCGGCGATCGGCGCGCTGCTCTCCGCGCACCAGTCGATCGGGGTGCCGCAGCCGCTCAAGATGTTCGGCACCGAGGCGCAGAAAAAGAAGTTCCTGCCCCGGCTGGCCGGCGGCGAGGTGTCCGCGTTCCTGCTCACCGAGCCGGACGTCGGGTCCGACCCCGCGCGGCTGGCGACCGTGGCCGAACCGGTCGACGGCGGCTACCGGCTCAACGGGGGCAAGCTGTGGGCCACCAACGGCACGGTGGCCACCCTGCTGGTCGTGATGGCCCGGGTGCCCGGCAAGGGCATCACCGCCTTTGTGGTGGAGGGCGACGCGCCGGGCATCACGGTGGAACGGCGCAACGAGTTCCTCGGCCTGCGCGGGCTGGAAAACAGCGTGACCCGGTTCCACGACGTCTTCGTGCCGGCCGAGAACGTCATCGGCGGCCTCGGCAAGGGCCTCAAGATCGCGCTGACCACCTTGAACACCGGCCGGCTGTCGCTGCCCGCCATGTGCGTCGGCGCGGGCAAGCGGTCGCTGACCATCGCCCGCGCGTGGTCGGCCGACCGGGTGCAGTGGGGCCGCCCGGTCGCCCAGCACGAGGCCGTGGCCAAGAAACTCGCGTTCATCGCCGCCACGACGTACGCGATGGAATCGATGCTCGACCTGTGCTGCGTCATCGCCGACGACGACCGCAACGACATCCGGATCGAGGCCGCGCTGGTCAAGCTGTTCGCCAGCGAGATGGCCTGGCTCATCGCCGACGAGATGGTGCAGATCCGCGGCGGCCGCGGCTACGAGAAGGCCGACTCGCTCGCGGCCCGCGGCGAACGGCCGGCCGAGGCCGAGCAGATCCTGCGCGACCTGCGGATCAACCGCATCTTCGAGGGCTCCACCGAGATCATGCACCTGTTCATCGCCCGCGAGGCGGTCGACGCCCACCTCGCGGTCGCCGGCGACATCATCGACCCGGAGGCCGGGCTCGGCCGCAAGGCTCGCGCCGGGGCGCGGGCCGGCGCCTTCTACGCCCGGTGGCTGCCGACCCTCGCGGTCGGCCGCGGGCAGGTGCCGACCGGGTACGCCGAGTTCGGCCCGCTCGCCGGGCATCTGCGGTACGTCGAACGGGCCGCGCGCAAGCTGGCCCGGTCGACGTTCTACGGGATGTCCCGCTGGCAGGGGAAACTGGAACGCAAGCAGGGCTTCCTCGGCCGGATCGTGGACATCGGAGCGGAACTGTTCGCGATGTCCGCGGTGTGCGTGCGCGCCCGCACCGAGCGCGACGGCCGGCCCGAGGGCCTGGAACTGGCCGACCTGTTCTGCCGGCAGGCCCGGCTTCGCGCGGAAGCGCTGTTCGGCGCCCTCTGGGACAACACCGACACGCTGGACGTGGCCGCGGCCCGGCGGGTGGTGGACGGGCGCTACGCGTTCCTGGAAGAAGGCATCGCACCGGCGCCGGCCGACCGCCCCTGGGTGGCCGCCTGGGAACCGGGCGCCGCCACCGTGCCCGACGTGCGCCGGCGGATCCCGCCCGCCGACTGATCTTCGCACCCGGTAGGGTGCGTGCCGGCCCATTGCCCCGACGGAGGGACATTCGTGGATCGGCGCTGGCAAAAGATCGCGGTTCGGGTAACCTCGCTGGCCCTGCTGGCGTCCGCCCTGGCCGGCGGCGTGTATCTCGGCCGCGACAAGCCCGCCGAGCCGGGCAGCGGCCAGGCCGCCGGCGCCGTGTCGGACGTCGCGGAGATCCGGCTGCTGAAGGAGCGGCACGGCGCCCACGCGGCGGCCCGCGCCTACCAGCGGGCGGCCGAGGGCCAGGCGGCCACCAAGGCGGCCGCCGAGGCCAGGACCGCCGCGGGCAAGGCGCACAAGCTGGAGCAGGAGGTCGCCCGGCAGAAGGCCGAGCGGAAGAAGCAGCAGGACGAGCAGGGCGGCCCGACCGTGCCGTACGCCGGCCGGATCCCGGAGTCCTGTCAGGAGTTCTCCGGCAACCGGGCCACCGGCTGCGCCATGATGCTCGACTCCGGCTTCGCGATCAGCCAGTTCCCCTGCCTCAACAAGCTGTGGACCAAGGAGAGCGGCTGGAACCACCGGGCCCGCAACCCGAACTCCGGCGCGTACGGGATCCCGCAGGCCTTCCCCGGCGACAAGATGAAGTCGGCCGGCGCCGACTGGCGGAACAACCCGGCCACCCAGATCAAGTGGGGTCTCGGCTACATCAAGGGCCGCTACGACAACCCGTGCGGCGCCTGGGCCCGCTCCGAGCGGACCGGTTCGTACTAGCCCTGTCCGGGCTTGCGCGCCAGGAAGAGCCGGAAGCGGTCCAGGCCGGGCAGGGCCGCGATCGTCGTGGTGAAGCCCGCCGCCGTCAGGTCGTCGCGCAGCGCGGGCAGCGGGCAGGTGCGGTAATACATGACGAACGGCGGGCGCCACACGGCGTTGCGGACCCGCATGGCCAGGTCGAAACCGAGCGTCGCCCAGTGCGCGACCGAGGTGACCGGCGCGGGTGCGACGATCGGGAAGGCGAACAGCCCGCCGGGCCGCAGCGCGCGGTGCACGCCCGCGAAGAGGGCCGGCCGCTCCGCCGGCAGGAAGTGCCCGAGCGCGCCGAAGGTGACCGCGAGGCCGAAATCCGCCGCGAACGGCAGCGCCCGGGCGTCGGCCCGCACCAGGGTGGCGTCCGGGTGCGCGCCGCGGGCCCGCGCGAGCATCCCGGCGCTGAAGTCGACGCCGGTGACCCGCCCCCGGCACAGCGGCCGGAGCACCCCGAGGCCGGCACCGGTGCCGCAGCACACGTCCAGCCCGTGGCCGAACGGGCCGAGCCCGGTCAGGGCCCGCTCGGTCGCGTCGAGAATGCTCCGCGGGGTGCGAAAGGGCGTGTGGTCGAACTTGGGGGCCAGGTGGTCGTAGCCGCGCTCCACCGAGGACAGCGCCTCGACGCACAGCTCACGCAGCGACGGACCTTGAGGCGAGAACACCGCCCGAGGGTACCCGCCGGCCGCGCCCGCATATCGGAGGCGGCGGCGCGAGCCGTCGCCTAGGCTCGCCCGGAGAACGACACCGACCCGCCACGAAGAGGAGATGGATCATGAGGTCGTCCGGCGGTATCCCCGGTCCCTGGTCCGTCCCCGCCGCCGGAAAGGCACTTCGTGCTAGGTCTGTTCGAAAACCCCGTTAACCCCCTGCCCGCCACCGACGACCGCACCCCGGCCGCCGGCGTCCGCCGCTTCCTCCTGGACGAGTTCCGGCCGCTGCGGGCAGTCGTGGCCGCGGCCGTCGCCAGCACCGTCGTGAGCGCCGCGATCGAGGTGTGGCTGATCGGCTACGCCGGGCGGCTGGTCGACACGCTGGCCGCCGCAAGCCCGGACACGCTCTGGCGCGACCACGGGCTCGAACTGCTCGCCGTCGCGGTGTTCGTGCTGCTGGTCCGGCCGGCGATCAGCTTCGTCGGCGAGGCGCTGGACGACATCGCGTTCCGGCCCAACGCCCGTTCGCTGGCCCGCTGGCGGGCCCACCGGCACGTGTCCCGGCAGTCCGTCGGCTGGTTCCGCGACGACCTGGCCGGCCGCGTGGCCAACTGGGTGCGCGACGGCGGCGACGCGGCGAGCACCGCCGCGTACGCCGTCATCCACACCCTGGTGTTCGTGCTCGCCTACATCGCCGGCTCGGTGTGGGTGATGTCCTCGATCGACGTACGCCTGCTGCGGCCGCTGGGCGGGTGGATCCTGGCGTACGCGCTGCTGATGCGCTGGGCGGTGCCGCGTTACCGGCGGGCCGCCGAGGAACTGCAGGAGGCCGAGTCCGCGCTGACCGGCCTGCTCGTCGATTCGTACGCGAACGTCGACACCCTCGCGCTGCTCGGCGACCAGGACACCCGCGTCGCCTACGACCGCCAGGTGTTCGCCGCCGCCCGGCGGGCACACCTGAACCTGCAGCGGGTGGAAGTGACAATCAACAGCAGCATGATGGCGCTCGGCAGCGCGCTCCTCGTGGGACTGGCCGGCTACGGGATCGCGCTGTGGCGTACCGAATCCGCGCCGCTCGGCCTGGTCGCCGCCGCGCTGGCACTCAGCTTCCGGATCACCGCGATGGCGGAGTGGTTGCTGGACGCCGTGTCGTCCCTGTTCGGATCCGTCGGCGTGCTCCGGCGCGCCCTGCGGACGGTCGCGCAGCCGCTCGCGGTCGCCGACAAGCCGGAGGCAAGGGCTTTCCGGGTACGGGGTGGAGCGATCCGTTTCACGGCGGTGAGCCATCATTACGGCCGCGGCGCGGGCGGCCTCGACCGGCTCAGCCTGGACATCGCCGCCGGCGAACGCGTCGGCATCGTCGGCCGCTCCGGCGCCGGCAAGTCCACGCTGGTCGGCCTGCTGCTACGGTTCCACGACGCGGAGTCCGGCACGATCACGATCGACGGCACCGACATCACCGACGTGACCCAGGAAAGCCTGCGCGGCCAGATCGCCATGGTCGCCCAGGAGGCTACCCTGCTACACCGCTCGATCCGCGAAAACATCGCCGGCCCCACCAGCACCGCGCCCGACCCGCCGCCCGGCACGCACAACGCGGGCCCCGCCAGGACGCGGCCCACACCGACGAACGGCACGAACAAACCACACCCCGGCCGGGACGAAGACGCGCGGATCGAGGCGGCGCTGCGGCGGGCATCCGCCGACGGCTTCGTCGCCACGCTGCGCGACGCGGCCGGCCGCACCGGACTGGACGCCCACGTCGGCGAGCGCGGCGTGCGCCTGTCCGGCGGCCAGCGGCAGCGGATCGCGCTGGCCCGCGCGTTCTACCGGAACGCGCCGATCCTGGTCATGGACGAGGCCACCTCCGCGCTGGACTCCGAGGCGGAGGCCGCCATCCACGACACGCTCGGCGAGGTGATGACCGGCCGCACGGTGCTGGCGATCGCCCACCGGCTCTCCACCATCGCCCACCTCGACCGGATCGTCGTCCTCGACGCCGGCCGGATCGTCGAGGAAGGCACCCACGCCGAACTGGTCGACCGCGGCGGCCTCTACGCGGAACTGTGGTCCCGCCAGTCGGGCGGCTTCCTCGGCACGAGCCCGGGACAGCCACCCGACCCGGCACCGGCCCACCGCGCCTGACCTCGGCATGGCACGCACAGCCGACCGATCCCCGCGCCGGCCGAACGGATGACGGCGAGGCGCGGCGCGGGGTGGCGGCGAGGCGTGTTTGGTCAGTCTGCGAGCATCTCCGCGAACTCGGCCGGGTCGATGATGGGGATGCCCAGCTTGGCGGCCTTCGTCGCCTTGGCCGTGGTGGTCTCGGCCGTGACGAGGGCCGTGGTGTTCGCCGAGACGCTGCCGCTCGCCCGGCCGCCGAGTTGCTCGATGCGCTCGCTCACGGTGGTGCGGGTGTAGCCGGGGACGCTGCCGCTGACCACATAGGTCTTGCCGTCGAGGGGCTTGCCGCCGGTGGTCTCGGGGACGCTCATGGTGACGCCGGCGGCGGCGAGCCGGTCGATGACGCCGGACATGGCGGCGAGACCGTCGACGACATGCTGCGCCTTGATCAGGCCCATCTTGTCGATCTCGGCGATCTCCTCGACCGTGGCGGCGCGCAGCGCGTCCATGGTCTTGAAGCGGGCGGCGAGCCAGCGGCCGACGCTGCGGCCGGTCATCCGGATGCCGAGGCCGGTGATGACGCGGTTGAACGGCTGGCTCCGGCTGTGGTCGAGCGAAGCGATGACCTTGGCGGCGTTGAGCTTGCCGAGCAGCACGACGCCGCCGGCCTTGGTGTTGCCGACGGGCAGCTCGGCCAGCTGTTCCTCGGTGAGCGAATACAGGTCGGCGACATCGGTGGCGAGGCCCGCGTTGACCAGGGCCACGCAGAGCGCCTCGCCCGCGCCCTCGACATCCATGGCCTCGCGGCTGCACCAATACTCCAGCGCGTTGGTGGCGCTGCACGACGCGGTGTGGCAGCGCCAGAGCAGGCTCGACTTGTCCCACGGTTCGCCGCATTGCGGGCAGGTCTCCGGCGGCGTCCACGGGGTGAGGCCGTGCGGCTGCTCGCCGATCGGCGCGGTGACCCGCGGGATGACGTCGCCGGCCCGCCACACTGCGACGGTCTGGCCGATGGCGAGGCCCTGCTCCTCGACGAATTTAGGGTTGTGCAGCGTCGCATACGTAATGGTGGTGCCGTCGACGAAGACCGGATCGAGCACGGCGCGCAGCGAGATGCGCCCGGTGCGCCCGACCCGTACCTCGATGTCGCGCAGGACCGTGGAACCCGTGTCGGCGGGGTATTTGAACGCGGCCGCCCAGTACGGCGTGCGGCTGCCGGAGCCGAGCCGCCGGCGGGTCGACTCCAGATCGGCGGTGAGCACCGCCCCGTCGATCGGGAACTCCAGGCCGCGGCGCAGCTCGCCGATGCCGGCCAGGGCGGCCAGCGCGGCCTCCGCGTCGGCGGCGACCTGGATCTCCCCGGTGGCGAGCCGCCCGGCCACCGGGAAGCCGAGCTCGACCGCCCGGGCCATGCGCTCGCGGTGCGAGGCGAAGTCGCCGGAGATGTCATAGGCCGCGAACGTCATCGGCGTCTCGTACGTGCGGTCGACGCTGCGGATCGACCCGGCGACCGCGCCGCGCGAGTTGATGAACGCCTTGCCGCCGGCGGCCACCCGGTTGGCGCTGGCCGCCTCGAAGTCGCCGACGGTCATGTAGACCTCGCCGCGCACCTCGCCCGTCCACGGGCTGCCGAGCCGGGCCGGCAGGCCGGTGACGCCGCGCAGCACCTGGGCGGTCACGTTCTCCCCCGTGCTGCCGTCACCGCGCAGCGCGGCCAGGACGAGCCGGCCCGACTCATACTCCACCCGGATCGCGAGCCCGTCGAGCTTGACCTCGACGAGGCACGGGTCGCCGCCGAGGCTCGCCACGAACGCGCGCACCTCCTCCTCGCCGGTGACCTTGCCGAGCGACATCATCGGCACCGGGTGCCGCACGTCGCCGCCGCCGGAGACGCCCGCGGCGACCCGCGTGGTGAGGCCGCGGTCGTCCCACTCCGGATGGGCCCTCTTCGCCTCGGTGATGCGGTCGAGCAACGCGTCGTAGTCGGCGTCGGTCATCAGCACGTCGCCGGTGTCGTAATACGACCGGGCGGCGGCCTGCGCCTGCTCGACGGCGGCAGCGAAGTCGGCTTCGGTGAGGGCGGTGTCCGTCATGCCGACAACCTACGTCCCCGGTACGACAATTTCGGTTCCACCGACGCGCGCGTCGGCGGTTCGAGCCGTTGACGCGGGCGCCGGCACCCAGCGAGGATCACCCTGTACACCGCCGGGGAGACGACCATGCGCGACTCGTGGCAGATGCCCTCGCTCGACGGGGCGACCGGGTGGCTCGACGCCGAGCCGGCAGACCTGGGCGGTCGCGTCGTGCTCGTCAACTTCTGGACCTTGACCTGCATCAACTGGCTGCGGCAGGAGCCGTATGTGCGGGCGTGGTGGCGGGCCTACCGCGCCGCCGGGCTGCTGGTGATCGGCGTGCACACGCCGGAGTTCTCGTTCGAGCACGACCCCGGCGCGGTGCGGCGGGCGGTCCAGGACCGCGCGATCGACTACCCGGTCGCGATCGACAACGACTACGCCGTCTGGCGCGCCTTCGACAACCACTACTGGCCGGCGCTCTACTTCGCCGACGCCGACGGGCTGGTCCGCGACCAGCATTTCGGCGAGGGCCGGTACGCACAGTCCGAGATGGTCGTGCAGCGGCTGCTCGGCGTCGAGCGGCCCCTAGTCGCGGTCGAGGCGCTCGGCGTGGAGGCGCCGGCCGACTGGCGCCACCTGCGCTCGCCGGAGACGTATCTGGGCTATCAGCGCGGCGAGCGCTTCACCCCGCCGGGCGGTGCGGTCTTCGACAAACCCAGCACGTACGCGCTACCTGGCGCGCTGGGTCCGGACGAGTGGGCCTTGGCCGGCGAGTGGACGGTCGGCCCGGAACGGGTTCTGCTCGATGCGGCCGGCGGGAGCGTCGCCTATCGGTTCAACGCCCGGGACGCGCATCTGGTGCTGTCCCGCGTGACGCCGGAGCCGATCCCGTTCCGGGTGCTGCTGGACGGCGCGGCCCCGGGCCGCTCGCATGGCGCCGACGTCGACGAGGACGGGCGCGGCATGCTCGGGGACGGCCGTCTCTACCAGCTCGTACGCTCAGTCGGCCCGGTCCGCCCGCGGACCCTGGAGGTCAGCTTCGGCCGGCCGGGCGCCGAGGCGTACGCCTTCACCTTCGGTTAGCGCACCTGCACGCGGGCGACCGGGAACTTGCGGTCGGTCTTCTTCTCGTACTCGCGCGCGTCCGGCCAGTACTCGCGCCACACGCCGTACAGCTGCTCCCAGCGCGGGTCGCCGGGCCGGACCACCTCGTAGTCGGCCTTGCGCGTCTCGGTACCCAGTTCGATGGTGGCCGGGCCGGTGGCCGCCTCGAGGTTGGCCAGCCAGTCCGGGTCGTTCGGCGCGCCGCCGGCGCTGCCGCAGATCACGTAGGCGTCGCCGTCCGGCGCCGCCACCAGCGGGTTGACGTATTCCTTGCCGGAGCGGCGGCCCGTGGTGTGCAGCAGGAGCGTGGTCTTGCCTTCCCAGTGCCCGCCCAGGACGCCGTTGTTGGCGCGGAACATATCGATGATGCTGTCGTTGAAGGAAGCCATGATCGGCAGCCTACCCCGACGTCTGACCTTTAGTCGTCGTCGTCCCCGTCGTCATCGTCGTCGTCACCGTCGCCGCCCGGGCAGCCGGTGAGCGCGAGCAGCGCGGTGGCGGCACCGGCCAGGCCCACGGCCCGGCCGAAGAACACTCGGCGGCTCATCGGGGCGCCCTCGGCGCCGTCCTCCGGCGTACGTTTCGCCTCGTCCATTCCGGCATTCTCGCAGCGCCGCCGCCAACATCGCCACGGGCCGCCGCGGTAAGAAGGCAATGCTCGCGCGGCGACGCCGTTTTCCCGGATATTCGAGCCGGCCGGCGAGGATCGACAGGAATCGTTTCTGCCGGGCGGCCGAGTGCGCCCGGCCGAGCCCGGATCGGGCGCCGGGCGTACCGTCAGCGGGCGAGGGCGGCGGTGAGGCGGCGCAGTTCCGTCGCGGTGCCGATGGCCGGCCGGCGATCCGGATGGGACACATATTCCTGGATCGCCCGGGCGAGGTAGCCGGCGTCGGTGCCGGTGCCCAGTCGCTGCCCGCCGAGCCGCCACCCGCGCCGGCGTACCAGCTCCGGCTGCCGGTAATGCAGGGCGAGTTGCCAGGTGGTAAGTGCGGTGGCGGCCACCGTGGTGTCCAGGGCGTCCCAGGGGATGAACAGGGAACCGGCGGCTTGCCGATCGTGGATGCCGTCCGGTCGCAGCCGGACCCCGGGCAGCACCCACGCCATCCGCCACTGCACCGCCACCGCGAGGAGCAACATCGCGTTCAGGACGACACCGAGGATCCATGGGTCCTCGCCGGTGACCATGTCGCCGACTTTCTCGGTCAGCAGAGCGCCGGCCATCATGGTGTACCCGGCGGCGGCGAACACCGGGGCGGGGTTGGGCGCGGCGGCCAGGCCCGCCTCGCCCGGCAGCCGGACCAGCATCGCGGGGCGGTAGCGGAACCCGGCGAAGACGCCGGCGAACAGCAGGCCGAACGTCAGCGCCACGATCAGGCCGGAGAGCAGGAACCAGCGGCCGCCGTGCAGCCCCTGCGCGACGGTCCCCAACGCGGCCGAGGACACCAGCACCCCGGCGAGAACAAGCCGTCGCCGGCCGGCAACGAACGCGAATCCCCTAGTCAGCACGGGCGCATGCTACGGAACCAGCAAACCGATCGCGAGCGCGCCGCCCAGCGTAGTGGCGGCGGCCCGGGAGTGGCAGACTATGCCGGCGGCACCGGCGGGGTGGGTTGCCGGGCATGAACCAAAAAAGAAACTTTCTCCAGACCTTGATTCGTCAGCATCCATCCATGAATATTGCTTCACACCTCTTTCGGGGCCATTTGCCGTGGCGGCGGCTCGATCTGAGGACAAGACCCACCATGCATGAGTTGACGTTTGCCGCAATAAGTGCCACCTATCAAGGTGGCTACGAAGCTGTTAACGCATTGCTTCCGCCGTAACCCCATCGGGGTAACCGCCGAGGTTCATTCTCACGGGCCCGCTTTCCCGAGCGGCAATCGCCGCGTGGACGCAGCGGCCCGGCACGCAGGCGACGTCTCGCACCCGCGACGTCGCCTGCGCCACGCCTTGCGATCGGCGGCGCCGCCCGCCGGTCCGGGCGGCTTCCCGCAGGCCACCCGTGATCCGGGTATGAACGCGGGGTATCGCGTAGCCGCCACTGCGCGGTACCCCGCCCCACCCTTGACAAGTGAGGACGTCAGATGGCTGCCACCGAAAGGACCAGACACCGAATGGTGCAGACCCGACGTCCGGCCGGATTGGCCGCCGTGACGATCTTCCGGTCCGACGGCCGCCGCCTCGCGACGACCGGGCCCAATGGCGACCTGAAACTCTGGGACACGACAAATCCGCGGCATCCGGCTCTGCTGATGCGGCTGACCGACCGGCACCGCATCACGGCGGCCGCCTGGAATCCGACCGCCGCCGATCTGCTCGCGACCCTGTCGACCGACGGCAACATCACGATCTGGCGGATGGTCGACGACCGGCCGCCGGACGAGGTCCTGAACCTCCGGTTGCCGTTCGGCCGGTCGGGCCTGCTCGCCTGGCTCCCGGCCGGGAGGCACATCGCCTGCGTCAGCCTGGACGGCTCGCTGAGCGTGTGGGACATCGGCTCCGGCGCGCGCCAGACGGAGATCTTCAGCGACTCGGCCGCCTGTCTGTCGCTGTCGTCCGGGATGGACGATGTGCTGCGCGCCGCGTACGAGGACGGCAGTGTCCGCCGGACGGTGCCGTTCAAGGAGTCCGGCCGGCTGCGCACCCGGCGGATCCCGCCGATCACGGCGGCGGCCTGGTCGGCCAGCGGGCACCGGCTCGCGGTCTGCCCGGGCACCGGGATCCTCGAAGTGCGCGACGACGCCCTGCACGTGCAGTGGAGCACGACGATGACGACGACCGCGACGCCGACGCTGGCCTGGCACGGCGATTCCGAGATCATCGTGGCCCACCGGGCCACCCGGCAACTGATCGCGCTGGACACCGACGGCCGGACCCTCTGGGAGGCACAGCTGGTCATGGAGCCGACCTCGCTGTCCGCCGCGAACGGCGTGGTGGCCGTCGGCGCCTGCAACTTCCGGCCGCAGATGATCGACATCGAGCGGGGTACGCCGCTGTAGCCGCTACTCGCGGACGTGTCCCGGCGGGAGGGCGTCCTCGTCGGGGCCGACCGGGCGGGCGCGGACCAGCGGGTTGCGCTGCAGGGCCGTGATCACCGCGGCGGTGCCGCCGACGTCGGTCCAGGTGTCGTCCCACAGGGCGGAGACGAGCCAGGAGCGGTCCGCCGGGAAGAACAGGTCGGGCAGCGGGCCGTCGCCGCGCATGTGCCCGGTCCGCCAGGTGAGGGCCTGTTCGGGGCCGGCCTCGACCAGCACGTACGGCCAGTCGTAGTAGAGGTACACCCGCGGCGCCCGCGGAAAGACGACGTCGTGCGCGCCGGTCTTGAGATAGCCGAGCCACCACGGCTGGGCGGCGGTGTGCCGGACGAGCTCGCCGACCAGCGCACGCTCGTGGGTCTCGATGTCGACACCGGCCGGCGGGTCGACGGTGGCGTAGGCCTCGAACACCGGCGGAATCGCCGTGGTGACCGACCAGCCCGGGGTGGTGTGGCCCGCGATCCACGCGACGTCGGCGGCCGTGCCGATTCGCCAAGCTTGCCCGTCCTTGGTGACGTCCATGGTGTCCATTGAACCGGTCCGGCACGCGGCCACGCCGGCGACGGTATACAAAGGTCCAGGGAGGGCACATGACACGACGCCACATCAGGCCGACCCGGTGGCGGCCGCCGGCCGCGGCGCCGGACGGCGGCCGCACGTCGCGCACCGGCCGGCTGGCCGTCGTCCGGCGGCTGCCGACCGGTGGGCACGGGCCGGAGGACGTGCGCTTCGACCAGGACGGGCGGGTCGTCACCGGCACCGGCGACGGACGGATCCTGCGGATCGATCCGGCCGGCGGCGAGCGTACGGTGCTGGCCGAGACCGGCGGCCGGCCGCTCGGCGTGCTGCCCGAGCCGGACGGCGGCGTCCTCGTCTGCGATCACGACCGCGGGCTGCTGCGGGTCGATCCGGACGGCGGCGTCGAGGTGCTGGTGGCCGCGGTGGACGGCGTGCCGGTCACCTTCGCGAGCAACGTCGTGCGCGGGCCGGACGGCACCGTCTGGTTCACCACCTCCACCGACCGGTGGGACGTGGCGCACTACGAGGGTGACATCTACGAGCACTCGTGCACCGGGCGGCTACTGCGCCTCGACCCGGACGGCACGGTGCACACCGTGCTGTCCGGTCTCAAGTTCGCCAACGGGTTGGTGCTCGCCCCGGACGCGTCCCACCTGCTGCTCGCCGAGACCGCCGGCTATCGGATCAGCCGGCACTGGCTGGCCGGGCCCGCTGCCGGCACGACCGAACCCCTGGTCGACAACCTGCCCGGCTTCCCGGACAACCTGAGCCTCGGCAGCGACGGCCTGCTCTGGGTGGCGATCGCCGCTCCGCGCAACGCGCTGCTCGACCGCCTGCTGCCACTGCCCGGGGTGCTGCGGCTGCTGGCCTGGAACCTGCCGGCGGCGATCCGCCCGGCGGCCGCCCCGATCGCCTGGGTGATGGCGTTCGACCTGGCCGGGCGGCCGGTGCACGACCTGCGCGCGACCGACGGTTCGTACGGCTTCGTCACCTCGGTCGCCGAACGCGACGGCACCCTTGCCCTAGGTAGCCTCAGCCGGGACGACATAGCGTTGGTGCGGGTGGACACACGACCTTAGGGGGTCCGGGTGAGCCGATTCGTCGATGGTGTGATCGCGACCGCGGGCGGGGCGCGCACCGGCATGGTGACCGGGGAGCCCGGCGCGGTGGACCGGCGGACGTGGGGCGAGCTGCACGGGGTGGCCCGCCGGATCGCGGGCGGGCTGGCGGCCGGCGGGCTGCGGCCGGGCGAGGCGGTGGCCGTGCTGGCCGGGATGCCGGCTCAGATCGCGCCGGTGGCCCAGGCGATCTGGCTGGCCGGCGGGAGCATGACGATGCTGCATCAGCCCACCCCGCGTACCGATCTGGAGGTCTGGCGCGACGACACGCTGCGCGTGCTGCGGATGATCGACGCGCGTACGGTGGTGATCGGGTCGCCGTTCGAGCCGATGGCCGACGTCCTGGCGGCGTACGGGATCACCCACCACGCGGCCGACGGCCTGGCCGCCGGCCCGGAACTCACGCCGGTGACCGCCGACGAGGACAGCGTCGCGCTGCTGCAGCTCACCAGCGGGTCGACCGCCGAGCCGAAGGCCGTAAGGATCACCCACCGCAACCTGTACGCGAACCTGCGCGACTCGGCCCGTCACCTCGGCTGCGACGAGAGCGGCGTGATGGTCTCCTGGCTGCCGATGTTCCACGACATGGGGATGGTGGGCTGCCTGCTGCTGCCCATGCTCACCGGCATGGAACTGGTGAGCGTGACCCCGATCGACTTCCTCAGCCGGCCGATCCTGTGGGCCGAGCTGATGAGCCGGCACGGCGCCACCATCACCACCGCGCCGAATTTCGCCTGGGCGGTCCTGGCCCGCCAGCTGGCCCGGGTCGCGCCGGGCTCGCTCGACCTGTCCACGCTGCGGGTGGCGGGCAACGGCGCCGAGCCGATCGACCCGGCGACCATGCGCGCGTTCGTCGACGTCGCGGTCCGGATGGGGTTGCGGCCGGAGGCGGTCAACTGCTGCTACGGCGCGGCCGAGAGCACGCTGGTCATCTCGATGTCGGCGATGGGCGACCCGATGCTGCTCGACGTGGTCGACGCCGCCGAGCTGGAACTCGGCCGCCGGGCGGTGCCGGCCGGCGCGTCCGGGGAGGCGGTGCGGCAGCTGCCGATGCTGGGCCGGCCGTTCCCGAGCGTGACGGTGCGGGTGGTCGACGACAAGGACAACCCGCGGGACGAACGCCAGGTGGGCCGGATCCAGCTACGCGGCGAGTCGGTGACCGACGGGTACGTGACCCCGGCCGGGTTCGAGCCGGCCCGCGACGCCGACGGCTGGCTGGACATCGGCGACGAGGGCTACCTGGTGGACGGCCAGATCGTGGTCTGCGGCCGGCGCAAGGACGTGATCATCATGGGCGGGCGCAACATCTACCCCACCGACATCGAACGGGTGGCGGGCCGGGTGCCGGGCGTCCGTGAGGGCAACGTGGCGGCGATCCGGCTGATGGCCCACGAGGGCGTGGCCCGGGAGTCGTTCGCGGTGCTCGTGGAGTCGCGGGCGGCGGGCGACGAGGCGGCCGCGGCCGAGATCGGCCGCGAGGTCACGGCCCGGATCGTCGCCGAGATCGAGGCGCGGCCCGCGGCCGTACGGGTGGTGCCGCCCGGCAGCCTGCCGAAGACCCCGTCCGGCAAACTCCGCCGCGGCGCGGCCCGCGCCCTGCTGTAGGAGCGGACTTCAACATTTCGGCCTCCCGGGTTGAACCCTTGGCGGTGCACGGGAGTAATCAACGTTGGTCATGATCGCGGACGCCATCCGGCCGCACGGGGAGATCTTGGCGTGAGCTTCCCGGCTACCGATGAGGTCAGATGAGGACAAAACCGAAATCTATCCGCTCGAAGATCATCCTCTCGTTAGTCGTGCCGGTGGTGGCCCTCAGCGTCCTGTGGGGCTCCGCCGTGGCGGCGTCGGTCGGCGAGGCGGTCGCGCTCCGGAG
>Ga0070668_100000160_pt1 | contig 42522 bp, 30 predicted proteins | sample KBSS43metaG_FD_64661 | JGI IMG/M metagenome (GOLD analysis project Ga0070668, IMG submission 64661) | Switchgrass rhizosphere microbial communities from Kellogg Biological Station, Michigan, USA - KBS S4-3 metaG | ecosystem: Host-associated > Plants > Roots > Rhizosphere > Soil ...
CAACGTCATCAACGAGATGGACGAGTACGCCATCGAGGAGGCGTTGAAGATCAAGGAGGCGCACGGCGGCGAGGTCACCGTCCTGACCATGGGTCCGGAAGGCGCCACCGAGTCGATCCGCAAGGCGCTCTCGATGGGCCCCGACAAGGCGGTCCACGTGACCGACCCCGCGCTGCACGGCTCCTGCGCCGTCGCCACCTCCAAGGTGCTGGCCGGCGCGCTGAGCACGCTCAACGCCGACCTGATCATCTGCGGCGCCGAGTCCACCGACGGCCGCGTGCAGGTCATGCCGCACATGCTGGCCGAGCGCCTGGGCATCGCGGCGTTGACCGGGGCGCGCAAGCTGACCGTGGACGGCGCGCAGCTGACCGCCGAGCGCCAGACCGACGAGGGGTACGAGGTCGTGACCGCGGCCACGCCCGCGGTGGTGAGCGTGTGGGACACCATCAACGAGCCGCGCTACCCGTCGTTCAAGGGCATCATGGCGGCCAAGAAGAAGCCGGTGCAGACGCTGTCGCTGGCCGACCTGGGCATCGCCGCCGACGAGGTGGGCACGGCCGGCGCCACCAGCGCCGTCCTCGAGTTCGCGAAGCGCCCGCCGCGCACCGCCGGCACCAAGATCACTGATGAGGGCGACGGCGGTACGCAGCTCGTCGCGTACCTCGCCACCGAGAAGTTCGTCTGAGAGGTTTTCTGCCATGGCTGAAGTACTGGTCGTCGTCGAGGCCTCGCAGGCTGCCGGCGTCAAAAAGGTAACGCTCGAGATGCTGACGATCGCCCGCACGCTCGGCACGCCGAGCGCGGTCGTCCTGGGCGGCGCGGGCGCCGCGGCGCAGTTCGCCGAGAAGCTCGGCGAGTACGGCGCCGAAAAGATCTACGCCGGCGAGGGCGAGGAGGTCGACGGCTACCTGGTGGCGCCGAAGGCCACGGCCGTCGCCGAGCTGGTCCGCTCGGTCCAGCCCGCCGCCGTGCTGCTCGCCTCCACTCAGGAGGGCAAGGAGATCGCCGGCCGGCTCGCGGTCAAGCTGGACAACGGCCTGCTCACCGACGCCGTCGAGGTGGCCGCCGACGGCACCGCCACGCAGGTCGTCTTCGCCGGCTCCGGCATCGTGAAGTCCCAGGTGACCCGGGGGATCCCGATCGTCACGATCCGCCCTAACTCGGTCACCCCGGCGCCGCAGCCGGCCACGCCGTCGGTGTCGCAGCTCACGGTGAACGCGTCCGCGGCCGACAAGCTGACCAAGGTGGTCGAGCGGGTGGCCGAGAAGAAGGGCTCCCGCCCCGAGCTCACCGAGGCCTCGATCGTCGTCTCCGGCGGCCGCGGCGTCGGCAACGCCGACAACTTCAAGCTGGTCGAGGAGCTGGCCGACCTGCTCGGCGGCGCGGTCGGCGCGTCCCGCGCGGCGGTCGACAGCGGCTTCTACCCGCACCAGTTCCAGGTGGGCCAGACCGGCAAGACCGTGTCGCCGCAGCTCTACCTGGCCCTCGGCATCTCCGGCGCGATCCAGCACCGGGCCGGCATGCAGACCTCGAAGACGATCGTCGCGGTCAACAAGGACGCCGAGGCCCCGATCTTCGAGCTGGCCGACTACGGCGTGGTGGGCGACCTCTTCAAGGTCGTCCCGCAGGCCGCCGAGGAGATCCGCAAGCGCAAGTAGCTTCCGCGACCCCTCCCTCCGATCGCGGTCGGGGGGAGGGTTTCGGCGGTGGGCATAAGCTTGTTCGTTGATGGCCTACTTGGATCACGCGGCGACCACGCCGATGCTCGCCGCGGCGCTGGACGCGTATGTCGCCGCCGCCCGCGAGATCGGCAATCCGTCGTCCCTGCACGCGGCCGGGCGCAACGCCCGGCGCCTGGTCGAGGAGTCCCGCGAACGCGTCGCGGCCGTCCTCGGCGCCCGCCCGTCCGAGGTGGTCTTCACCAGCGGCGGCACCGAAAGCGACAACCTGGCCGTCAAGGGCATCTTCTGGGCGCAACGGTCCGCCTCGCCGAACCGGACCCGGGTGCTGGTCTCGTCGGTCGAGCACCACGCGGTGCTGGACGCCGCCGACTGGCTCGGGACGCACGAGGGCGCGCCGCTCAGCCGGCTGCCGGTGGACCCGTCCGGGCGGATTGCCCCGGCCACCCTCGCCGAGCTCCTCGAACGGTACCCGGACGAGATCGCCGTGGTCAGCGTGCAATGGGCCAACAACGAGGTCGGCACCGTGCAGCCGATCCCCGAACTGGCCCGGATCGCGGCGGCCGCGGGTGTTCCGTTTCACACCGACGCGGTGCAGGCGGTCGGGCAGATCCCGGTCGACTTCGCGGCGAGCGGTGCGGCTGCCATGACGGTGACCGGGCACAAGGTCGGCGGGCCGGTCGGGGTGGGCGCGCTGCTGCTCGGCCGGGACGTGGCCTGCACGCCGCTGCTGCACGGCGGCGGCCAGGAGCGGGACGTGCGATCGGGGACGCTGGACACGCCCGGCGTCGCCGCCTTCGCGGTGGCTGTCGAGTCGGCGGTCAACGGCCAGGAGGAGTACGCGAAGCGGGTCGGCGCCCTGCGTGACGACCTGGTGACCCGGGTACGCGCCGCCGTGCCGGACGCGATCCTCAACGGCGACCCCGAGGGGCGCCTGCCCGGCAACGCACACTTCAGCTTCCCCGGCTGCGAGGGCGACGCGCTGCTGATGCTCCTGGACGCGCAGGGGGTCTCCTGCTCGACCGGCTCGGCGTGCTCGGCCGGGGTGGCGCAGCCCAGCCACGTGCTGGTCGCGATGGGCGCCGACGACGACCGGGCGCGCTCGTCGCTGCGGTTCACGCTGGGGCACCCGTCGACGGCCGCGGAGGTGGACGCGTTGATCGCCGCCCTGCCGGGCGCGGTCGACCGGGCCCGACGCGCCACCGCCTGGAAAACACCGCGAGGATAGGCTGGATCGCATGCGAGTACTGGCGGCCATGTCGGGCGGGGTCGATTCCGCCGTCGCTGCCGCGCGCGCCCACGACGCCGGTCACGACGTCACCGGGGTGCACCTGGCGCTGGCGCGCAACCCACAGACCTACCGGACGGGCGCGCGCGGCTGCTGCACGCTCGAGGACTCCCGCGACGCCCGGCGGGCCGCGGATGTGATCGGCATCCCGTTCTACGTCTGGGACATGGCCGACCAGTTCCACGAGAGCGTGGTGGACGACTTCGTCGCGGAGTATGCGGCGGGCCGCACGCCCAACCCGTGCCTGCGCTGCAACGAAAAGATCAAGTTCGCCGCGGTGCTCGACCGGGCGGTCGCGCTCGGCTTCGACGCGGTGGTCACCGGTCACCATGCCCGGCTCGGCGCCGACGGCGAGCTGCGGCGCAGCGTCGACGACGGCAAGGACCAGTCGTACGTGCTGGCCGTGCTCACCCGGGCCCAGCTCGACCGGGCGGTGTTCCCGCTCGGCGACTCGACCAAGGCCCAGGTCCGCGAGGAGGCGGCGGCCCGCGGCCTCGCGGTGGCCGACAAGCCCGACTCGCATGACATCTGCTTCATCGCCGACGGCGACACCCGGGGCTTCCTGGAGCGCCGGCTCGGCTCGGCGCCGGGCGACGTCGTCGACGGGCGTACGGGCGAGACGCTCGGCCGGCACAACGGGGCGTACGCGTTCACCGTGGGCCAGCGCAAGGGCCTCGACCTGCGGGTGCCCGCCGCCGACGGCCGCCCGCGATACGTCCTGTCGATCACCCCGGTGACCAACACGGTGACCGTCGGCCCGCGCGAGGATCTCGAGGTCGACACGGTGACCGCCAACCGGGTGATCTGGCACGGCGCGCCGACGCCGGTGGAGTGCGACGTGCAGCTGCGGGCGCACGGCGAGGTCGTGCCGGCCGTGGTCACCGTCGAGGGCGAGACGTTCACCGCGCGGCTGCGCACGCCCGCTCGGGGCGTCGCTGCGGGGCAGGCCATCGTCGCCTACCGGCGCGATCCGGCGGGTGACGCGGTGCTCGGCTCGGCGACGATCACGGTGGGCTCGCGCAGCGCCGAGCTGGTCCGGTGACCGACTTCCCCTGGCCGGCCGGCGCGGCCACCGGGATCGGCTCGCTGCCCGGCACCGACATCGCCGAGGCGCAGCGGATCGTCTTCGGCGAGCTGCCCGGCCTGCCGCATCTGGCCGAGCTGCCGGCCCGCGGGCCGGGGGCCGACATGATCGGGCGCAGCGCCGGGTTCCTGGTCGAGCTGCCGGTGCAGCTCTACACCGGCCGTTGGCAGGTGGCGCCGCGCCCGGGCAAGGATCTGCGGCGCACGGCCGACCTGCTGGAACGCGATCTCGACCAGCTGACCGAGCAGGGCGACGGCTTCGCCGGGGCGATCAAGGTGCAGTCGGCCGGGCCGTGGACCCTGGCCTCCTCGGTCGAGCTGCCGGTCGGCGGGCGGCTGCTGCGCGACCCGGGTGCGGTGCGGGATCTGACCGACTCGCTCGCCGAGGGCTTGCGCCGGCATGTCGACGACGTACGCAAGCGGCTGCCCCGGGCGTCGGTGCTGCTGCAGCTCGACGAGCCGTCGTTGCCGACCGTGCTGGCCGGCCGAGTGCCGACCGAGAGCGGCCTGGGTGCGTACCGGGCGGTCGCCGGGCCGGACGCGGCGAGTGCGCTGCGGACGGTGGTCGAGGCCGTCGGCGTACCGGTGATCGTGCACTGCTGCGCGCCCTCGGTGCCGCTGCAGGTGGTGCGGGACGCGGGCGCCGCAGCGGTGGCGCTCGACCTGTCGCTGGTCAAGGATCTCGACCCGCTGGGCGAGGCGATCGAGGCCGGCCTCGGGCTGTTCGCCGGCGCCGTGCCGACCCGGGGCGCCGACCGCCCGGACGGCAAGCGGATCGCTTCGCAGGTGAGCACGCTGTGGACCGGCCGGCTCGGCTTCGCCGCGGCGCGGCTGCCCCGGCAGCTGGTCATCACGCCGGCCTGCGGGCTGGCCGGGGCGAGCGAAAAATACGTGCGGGCGGCCCTGACCGCGTGTCGTGAGGCGGCCCGGCGGTTGGCGGAGGTCTAGGGCCAAAAATTGTCAGGGGTGGGGACTACCGTGCTTCCTTAGTTGCGGAAGACGGAGGTTCCGGTGCCTGAGATCGATTCGCCCGCCGAGGTCGATGTCGCGGAGGAGCTCGCCGAGGGGCGGCCCAGCCCCGAGCGCGCGGCGGCGGCCGGCCAGGATCCGACACCCGAGGCGAGCGCACGGCATGCCGAGCTGAGCGACGAGGTGCGCGGCCACCAATACCGCTATTACGTGCTCGACTCGCCGACCATCTCGGATCATGAGTTCGACGTGCTGCTGCGCGAGCTGGAGGCGCTGGAGGCAGAGTTCCCCGCGCTGCGTACGCCGGATTCCCCGACGCAAAATGTCGGTGGCACCTTCTCCACCCAGTTCACCGCGGTCGAGCATGCCGAGCGGATGATGTCGCTCGACAACGTCTTCGACCAGGCCGAGCTGGCCGCCTGGGCGGAGCGGACGGTGCGCGACGCCGGCGGTCCGGTCGAGTTCATCTGCGAGCTCAAGGTCGACGGCCTGGCGATCAACCTGACCTACGAAAAGGGCCGCCTCGTGCGCGGCGCCACCCGCGGCGACGGGCGCACGGGTGAGGACGTCACGCCCAACGTCCGGACGATCCGCGAGATCCCCGAGCGGCTGGCCGGCGACAACCCGCCCGCCCTGCTCGAGGTGCGCGGCGAGATCTACTTCCCGGCGGCCGCGTTCGCCGACCTCAACGCGTCGCTGGTCGAGCAGGGCAAGGCGCCGTTCGCCAACCCGCGCAATGCGGCGGCCGGCAGCCTGCGGCAAAAGGATCCGCGGATCACCGCGTCCCGGGGGCTGCGCATGGTGGTGCACGGCATCGGCGCCCGCAAGGGCTTCACGCCGTCGTCGCAGTCGCACGCCTACGAGGCGCTGAAAGCCTGGGGCCTGCCCACCAGCGAGCGGTGGAAACTGGTGGACGGCATGCCCGGCGTCCGGGATTACATCGACTACTACGGCAAGCACCGGCACGACGTCGAGCATGAGATCGACGGCGTGGTGGTCAAGGTCGACTCGGTGGCGATCCAGGGCCGGCTCGGCTCCACCAGCCGGGCGCCGCGCTGGGCGATCGCGTTCAAATACCCGCCCGAGGAGGTCACCACCAAGCTGCTCGGCATCGAGGTCAACGTCGGCCGCACCGGGCGGGTCACCCCGTTCGCGGTGCTCGAGCCGGTGCGCGTCGCGGGTTCGACGGTCGGCCTGGCCACCCTGCACAACGCGCGTGAGGTCGAGCGCAAGGGCGTGCTGATCGGCGACACGGTGGTGCTGCGCAAGGCGGGCGACGTGATTCCCGAGATCCTCGGCCCGGTGATCGACCTGCGGCCGGACGACGCGCGGGCCTTCGTCATGCCCGACAAGTGTCCCGAGTGCGCGACGCCGCTGGCCCCGGCCAAGGAAAATGACATCGACATCCGGTGCCCCAACTCGCAGTTCTGCCCGGGCCAGCGGCGCGAGCGGCTCAGCTACGTCGGCAGCCGCAACGTGCTCGACATCGAGGTCCTGGGCGAAAAGGCGGGCCGGGCACTGCTCGACTCCGGGGTCATCGACGACGAGGGCGACCTGTTCGCGCTGACCGCCGACGACCTGCTCCGGGTGCCGTTCTTCGTCAACCAGGACGGCAGCCTCGGCAGCAACGCGGCCAAGATGCTGGAAAGCCTGGCCGAGGCCAAGAATCGGCCACTGTGGCGGGTGTTGGTGGCGCTTTCCGTCCGCCATGTGGGGCCGACGGCGGCGCAGGCGCTGGCCCGCGAGTTCGGCTCGATGACGGCGATCGAGGAGATCGCGTCCCGGCCGGTGGCGGCCGACCTCGCCGAGGAGGCCGAGGCCGAGGACGAGGGTGAGACGGGCAAGCGCAAGGCCAAACCCAAGGCGGCGCCGGATCCGCTCTCGTCGGTGGACGGGGTCGGGCCGACGATCGCCGAGAGCCTGCGCGAGTGGTTCGCCGTCGACTGGCATCGCGAGATCATCCGCAAGTGGCGGGCGGCGGGCGTGCGGATGGCCGAGGAGCTGACCGACGAAGGGCCGCGTCCGCTCGCCGGGGTCACCGTGGTGATCACCGGGACGCTCACCGGCTACTCCCGCGATCAGGCGTCCGAGGCGGTCATGTCGCGCGGCGGCAAGGTGAGCGGTGCGGTTTCGAAAAAGACCGGGTTCGTGGTGGTCGGCGACACCCCGGGCAGCAAGTATGACAAGGCGGTGCAGCTCAAGGTGCCGGTGCTCGACGAGGAGGCGTTCGGCGTACTGCTCGCCGACGGGCCGGAGGCGGCGCGGGCGGTGGCCGAGATCGGCGGCGAGGGCTGACGGTCCGGATCACCCGAAGGGGGTAATTTTGCGCTAAGGAGCGTTTAGGGGCTTATGCCGATTTGATAACGCCGAGGCCGTTTCGCGGCGAAAAGACCATGCGGATCTATGGTGAAAACGATCGGTTGATCGACGCCATCGTGGAGGTCGCATGGAGGGTGCACGCCCCGATTCCGGCGGACCGCCGCGGCTCTCCGGTCCCCGCGGGCGCCGCGCGCTGATCGTCACCGCGGTGCTGGCGGTCGCGGCCGACGGGATGCTGTGGGTGTGCGCGCGGCAGACCTTCGCGGAGCTGCCGACCGCGTTCTGGTTGATGGGCGTGCTGGCGATCGTGGTCGACGCCCGGCCGTACGTGGTGGCCAACCGGCGGGCCAGCTCGGTGATCCTGCCGTCCATCTGCTTCACCTTCGGGATCGCGCTGGCCTGGGGAGTCGTGCCGGCGCTCGCGGTGCAGCTGGCCGCCGTGACGGTGGCCGGAGTGCGGCTGCGGCATCCGGTCCGGCGCACCTTCCACCTGGCCGTGCAGCATGCCGTGGCGCTCGGCGCGGCGGCCACCGTCGCCGCGCTGGCGTCGCTGCGGATCGGACCCCGGCCCGACTGGGATGACGCCCTGCTCACCGTGGCGGCGGCGAGCGCCTGGATCCTGGCCCGGTACGGGCTGGCCGCGATCGTCGCACGGTCGATGTCGGAGCGGCGCGACCGGCGGCTGCGCCGGCTGCGGCAGCTCGGGCTCGAGGTGCTGGCCACCGCGGCCCTGCTGCTGCTCGGCCCGGTCGTGCTGGCCACCGCCCAGGTGGGGCTGGCCTTCGTGCCGCTGGTGCTGCTCGCCCTGCACGCCGTGCACCGGATGGTCCGGTCGGCGGGCGAGTACGAGCGTGCGGCCCGGGTCGACGTGCTCACCGGCCTGCCCAACCGCCGCGCCCTGCACGCCTCGGTGATCGAGAAGGGCGGCGGCCCGCGACTGGCCCTGCTCCTGCTCGACCTCGACCGGTTCCGGACGGTCAACGACGCGCTCGGGCACAACGTCGGCGACCGGCTGCTGGTCGAGGTCGCCAACCGGCTCGCCGCGGTGGTGCCCGCGCACGACCTGGTGGTACGGCTCGGCGGCGACGAGTTCGCGGTGCTCGCCACCCGGGTGGACGGCACGCCCGGGGCGCGGCGGCTCGCCCACCACCTGGCCGAGGCACTCAACCGGCCGTTCGCGCTGGACGGCATGCCGGTCGACGTGACCGCGTCGATCGGCATCGCGGTGCAGGCCGAGCCGGGCGGCGACGGCGCCGCCCTGCTGCGCGAGGCCGAGGCCGCGATGTACGACGCGAAGCAGCGCGGCGACCAGGTCGCGATCTACGGCCCGGACGCGGCGCACCACTCGCCGGACCGGCTGGCCCTGCTCGCCGACCTGCGCCGCGCGCTGCGCGACGACGCCGCGGAGGACGACGGGATCATGCTCTTCTACCAGCCGCAGATCGCCATCGCGACCGGCGAGGTGGTCGGCGTGGAGGCGCTGCTGCGCTGGCAGCACCCGCGCCGCGGGATGGTCGGCCCGGAGGAGCTGATCCGGGTGGCCGAGCCCACCCCGGTGATGCGGCTGCTTACCGGCCGGGTGCTGCACGAGGTGGTGGCGCAGCTCGCGGCGTGGCGGGACGCCGGCCGGCCGCTGCGGGTGGCGGTCAACGTCAGCGTGCGCGACCTGCACGCGGGCGACATCGTCGACCGGGTCGCCGGCCTGCTGCGCGAGCACGCCGTGCCGGCCGAGCTGTTGCAGCTGGAGATCACCGAGAGCGCCCTGATGGCCGACCCGCACCGGGTGCTCAACACGATCACCCGGCTGGACCGGATGGGCATCGCGATCTCGCTCGACGACTTCGGCACCGGGTACTCGTCGCTGCAGCACCTGCGCCGCCTGCCGCTCGCCGAGGTGAAGATCGACCGGTCCTTCGTGCTGGGCATGGCCACCGATCGCGGGGACGCGGCGATCGTCCGCTCGGTGATCGACCTGGCCGAGGCGCTGGGCATGCGCGCGGTGGCCGAGGGCGTCGAGGACGAGCGCACCTGGCGGCTGCTGGCCGCGGCCGGCTGCCACGCCGCGCAGGGCTGGTTCCACGCCCGCCCGATGCCCGCCGGCGAACTGGCCGACTGGCTCGCCCGGTATCGCCCGCTGGCGCTGCCCAGCCCGCTGTGATGACCTTGCGGGTCGGCGCTGTTCAACCGTTGTGATGTCCCGTCGGGTGATCTCACCCCGTCCCGGCGGCGAGTACCGCCGGTGGGCGAAATAGACTCGCCCGGTCAGCGTCAGACTCGAGAAAGTAGGGGCAGATGGCCGCCATCTCCCGCGAAGAGGTCGCGCATCTGGCGCGCCTGTCGCGGCTCGCCGTGACCGAGCAGGAACTGGATCAGTTCGCGGGGCAGCTCGACGTGATCCTGCAGTCGGTGGCACGAGTCGGCGAGGTGGCCGCGGACGACATCCCGCCGACCTCGCACTCCGTCCCGCTGACCAACGTGTATCGCGACGATGTGCCGCAGCCGAGCCTGACCCAGGACGAGGCGCTCGCCGGGGCGCCCGACACGTTCGAGGGCCGCTTCCGGGTGCCGCGGATCCTGGACGAGGAGGACTGACGCCGTGACCGACCTGACCAGGATGTCCGCGGCGGAGCTCGCCAAGGCGATCGCCGGCAAGGAAGCCTCCGCGGTCGAGGTGGCCACCGCCCACCTCGACCGGATCGACGCGGTCGACGACCGGGTGCACGCGTTCCTGCACGTCGACCGCGAGGGCGCGCTGGCCGCCGCCGAGCGGGTCGACCGGGGCGAGGTGACCGGGCCGCTGGCCGGCGTGCCGATCGCGGTCAAGGACGTGATCGCCACCAAGGGCGTGCCGACCACGGCCGCCTCCAAGATCCTTGAGGGCTGGCGCCCGCCGTACGACGCCACCATCGTGCAGCGGCTGCGGGCGGCCGGCATGGTGATGCTCGGCAAGACCAACATGGACGAGTTCGCGATGGGCTCGTCCACCGAATACTCGGCCTACGGGCCGACCAACAACCCGTGGGATCTCGGGCGCATCCCGGGCGGCTCGGGCGGCGGCAGCGCGGCGTCCCTCGCCGCCTACGAGGCGCCGCTCGCGATCGGCACCGACACCGGCGGCTCGATCCGCCAGCCCGGTGCGGTCACCGGCACGGTCGGGGCCAAGCCGACGTACGGCGGCACCTCGCGGTACGGCCTGATCGCCTTCTCCTCCTCGCTGGACACCCCGGGCCCGTGCGCCCGCAACGTCGAGGACGCGGCCCTGCTGCACGCGGTGATCGCCGGGCACGACCCGCGCGACTCCACCTCGATCCCGCAGCCGGTGCCCGACGTGGTCGGCGCCGCCCGCCGGGGCGCGTCCGGCGACCTCTCCGGGGTCAAGCTCGGCCTGGTCAAGGAGTTCGCCGGCGACGGTTCCGAGCCCGGCGTGCTGGCCGCCTTCCACGAGTCGCTGGAGGCGCTGGTCAAGCTGGGCGCCGAGGTCGTCGAGGTGTCCTGCCCCCACTTCCAGTACGCGCTGCCGGCCTACTACCTGATCGCGCCCAGCGAGTGCTCCTCCAACCTGGCCCGCTTCGACGGGGTGCGGTATGGGCTGCGCACCGGCGACGACGGCAGCCGGTCGCTCGAGGAGGTCATGTCGCTGACCCGGGATGCCGGCTTCGGTCCCGAGGTCAAGCGCCGGATCATCCTCGGTACGTACGCGCTGTCCAGTGGCTATTACGACGCGTATTACGGGCAGGCGCAAAAGGTCCGTACGCTGATCACCCGCGACTTCCAGAGTGCGTTCGAGCGGGTCGATGTGCTCGTCTCGCCGACCACGCCGTTCGTCGCCTTCCCGTTCGGGTCACGCACCTCCGACCCGTACCAGATGTATCTGGCCGACCTGTTCACCATCCCCACCAACCTGTATGGCGGGCCGGGCATCTCGGTGCCGTGCGGGCTCTCCGAGGGGCTGCCGGTCGGTTTCCAGGTGATGGCCCCGACCATGGCCGACGACCGGATGTACCGGGTGGCCGCCGCGCTTGAGTCCGCCGTCGGCACCCTCACCCCACCGACGCTGTGACGACGGGAGATCACCGCATGACGACCACCGTGCTGCCCTCCTACGAGGACGCCGTTTCGCGTTACGAGCCGGTCATCGGCCTGGAGACCCACGTCGAGCTGGGCACGGCCACCAAGATGTTCTGCGGCTGCCGCACCGAGTTCGGCGCCGAGCCCAACACCCAGGTCTGCCCGGTCTGCCTGGGCCTGCCCGGCGCGTTGCCGGTGGCCAACCGGGCCGGCATCGAGGCGACCATCCGCATCGGCCTCGCGCTCAACTGCGACATCGCCGCCTGGTGCCGGATGGCGCGGAAAAACTACTTCTACCCCGACATGCCGAAAAACTTCCAGACCTCGCAGTACGACGAGCCGCTCTGCACGGACGGCTACGTCGACGTCGAGGTCGACGGCAAGCAGTACCGGATCGGCATCGAGCGGGTGCACCTCGAGGAGGACACCGGCAAGACGCTGCACGTGGGCGGCGCGACCGGCCGCATCCACGGCGCCACCGAGTCGCTGGTCGACTACAACCGGGCCGGCATCCCGCTGGTCGAGATCGTGACCAAGCCGGTGCCCGGTCTCGGCGCGCTCGCCCCCGAGGTGGCCAAGGCGTATGTCGCCGAGCTGCGCGACATCATCCGCTCGCTGGGCGTCTCCGACGTACGGATGGAACAGGGCTCGCTGCGCTGCGACGTGAACACCTCGCTGAACAAGCCCGGCGAGGAGTGGGGCACCCGCACCGAGACCAAGAACGTGAACTCGCTGCGTTCGGTGGAGCGCGCCGTCCGTTCCGAGATCATCCGGCAGTCCGGCCTGCTCGACGGCGGCACCCGGATCCTGCAGGAGACCCGGCACTTCCAGGAGACCACGGGCGACACCCGGCCGGGCCGGTCCAAGGAGACCGCGACCGACTACCGCTACTTCCCCGAGCCCGACCTCGTGCCGATCGCGCCCGAGGCGGCCTGGGTCGCCGAGCTCAAGGCAAACCTGCCGGAGCGGCCGAGCGTCAAGCGGGCCCGGCTGCGGGAAGAGTGGGGGATCAGCGAGGTCGACATGCAGTCGGTGGCGAACGCCGGCGCGGTCGAGCTGATCGAGGAGACGATCGCCGCGGGTGCCTCGCCGGCCGGGGCGCGCAAGTGGTGGATGGGCGAGCTGGCCCGCCGCGCCAACGAGGAGGGCATCGACCTGGCCGCCGTGGGCGCCACCCCGGCCCAGGTTGCCGCGCTGCAAAAACTCGTCGACGACGGCAAGCTCAACGACAAGCTGGCGCGTTCCGTCCTGGAAGGTGTCGTGGCCGGCGAGGGCGACCCGGCGGCGGTGATGGCCGCCCGCGGCCTCGAGGTGGTCTCCGACACCGGCGCCCTGCAGGCCGCCGTCGACGAGGCGATCGCCGCCAACCCCGACATCGCCGCCAAGATCCGCGACGGCAAGGTCGCCGCCGCGGGCGCCCTGGTCGGTGCGGTCATGAAGACCACCCGCGGCCAGGCCGACGCCAAAACCGTCCGAGAGCTGATCCTCTCCCGCCTTTCCTGATCACACCCGGCACACGCCGGGCCGGCCTCCGCTGCGGCAACCCGCGCGGAGGCAGGCCCGGCTCCGTGCCGGGCGGGCCTGGCTTGGGGTGTGGGACGGGCGGGTCAGCGGCTTGGCTGGATCTGGGGGACCACGGTGAGCGAGCCCGAGGGGGACGGGGAGGCGGTCTTGTCCGGCTTGGCGCCGATGACGTTGCGCTGCATCTCCACGTTGGACTCGCCGGTGCCGCCCAGCTGGATGTCGTCATACGCCTTGAGCTGGTGTTTCTCGTCGAAGTAGAGCACCGACAGGCTCAGCGGGGTCGGCTTTTCCTTCTCCAGCCCGCGCAGGCCCGCACCACCCGTCGAACCCTCGACCATCAGGCGGGTCGGCATCGACGGCTGCCCGGTCGCCCCCGCCGAGGGCGACGGTGCGGGTGAGGCGGACGCCGCCGGCGACGGTACCGGCAGCATGGTCACCTCGCGGCTGTGCAGGTGGCCGGCCAGCACCAGCGGCACCGCGCCGGACAGCGGCGGGGCCATCGCCGGGTCGTGGACCAGGGCGATGTCGACCGGTTTCGCCGAGGCGCGGATCGTGTCGGCCAGCTTTTCGCCGCTGAGCAGCAGCGGCGAGGCGGCGGCCTCGTCGGCGTTCGCGGCGGGCTGCTCCTGGGACTTGTCGGGCGTGAACTGCGGGTCGCCGATGCCGGCGATGGTGAGGCCGTCCACCGTGGTGATCGCGTTGTCCAGGACGACCGCGTTGGTCTGCCGGGCCACCGCCGCCTGCAGGGCCTGCGAGTCGTGGTTGCCGCGGACGAAGATGTACGGGACGCCGACCGAGGGAATCGACGAGGCGAAGGTGGTCTCGGCGGTGCTGCCCCAGTCGACCATGTCGCCGGTGTCGACCACCGCATCGATGTCGAAGGTCTGCACCACCGTACGGATCAGGCCCCACGCGGCCGGGTTGAGGTGCAGGTCGGACACGTGCAGCAGCCTCGTGGTGTTGCCCGCCGGCTCGTACACCGGCAGCGAGGACACGGTCGTGTAGAGCCGGCTCACGTTGCTGACGATCTGCTGGAGCTGATCGGCGTACTTGCCGTAGTCGTCCGCGATCCGCCGTGCGTCACCGACCACCGCGGGCGCGTTGACCAGCAGGCCCTCATACCTCGGTTCGGCGATCGAGTCGGGGCGCAGCGTGCCGGCCGCCAGACCGAGGCTGCCGCCGGTCACCACCAGCGCCGTCACCCCGGCGGCGGCGACCCGCCGCACGTTGCGGAAGATCAGCGCGGCGAACACCAGCGCGCTGAGCACCGCGATGCCGAGCGCGCGCACGCCGAGCCGGATCACCCCGCTGCGGACGTCCTCGACCGCGTGCTCGCCGGCCGAGCTGATCGCCGCGGGGTTGTCGAGCAACGCCTCGGTACGGTTCTGGTCGAGCGAGCCGAGGTTGACCTTGAGGTGGATCGGGCCGCTGTGGCTGTCCAGGTGCAGCGAGCCGAGCGGCGGGATGTCCACCTCGCTGCCGCCGCGGATGGACGGGCTGATCGACATCTCGGCGCGGAACGGGCCGACGTTCAGGTCGGCGTGCGCGAACAGCATGGTGCCGATCACCGCGCCGCCGACGCTGACCAGCGCGACCGCGGCCGCGATCCGGAGGCGGCGGGTCCACCGGCTCCGGGAGGCCCGCCCACACCACGCGGCCGTGACGTGTGCGAACTCGCGGAGGGCGGACAGGCGGCGGCGCCACGTCGCTGCCGCGGCGGTCATCTCCTCGGTCATCAGCGGCTCACCTGCCCCGTCCCGCCGGTCGCCAAACCGTCACGATCGTCCGGCGCCGCCGTCCGAGAACACCAGCCGGATGATCCGGTCGTCGTCCGGACCGGGCTGTCCGGCGTCCTCCTTGTTGGATGTGCTCACCCAGAGTGAGCCGTCCGGCGCGGCGACCACCGCGCGGAGCCGGCCGTACTCGCCGGCGAGCACCGACTGCGGGGTGCCGAGTACGGTGCCGTTGCCGGTCACGTTGAGCAGGTAGACCCGCTTGCCGGGCAGGCAGGCGGTGGCCACGATCTGGTCGAGCACCGCGACGCCGGCACAGCCCGACTCGGCGATCGGCCAGGTGAACAGCGGGTTGGTGAGCTTGGTGTCGGTGCCGGTGCCATCCGCCCGGGGCCAGCCGTAGTTTTTACCCTTGGCGATCACGTTCAGTTCGCCGTACCGCTTCTGGCCGTTTTCACCGGCGTACATCCGCTTGGTCCTGTCCCAGGCGATGCCCTGCACGTTGCGATGGCCGGACGACCAGACCAGCGAATCCTTCACCGGATTGCCGGGCGCGGGCTTGCCCGCCGAGGTCATCCGCAGGATCTTGCCGCCCAGGCTCTTGGGGTTCTGGGCCAGCGTGCCGCCGGTCGTGCCGTCGCCGGTGGTGGCGTAGAGGTAGCCGTCCGGTCCGAAGGCGAGCTGGCCGCCGTTGGCGTCCGCCGAGCGCGGGATGCCGGTGAGAATCGGCTGCACCTTGCCCTTGAGCACCAGCTTGCCGATCCGGTTGTCCTTGGCGGTCGAGTAGTAGACGAAGACCGTCTTGTCCGTCGCGTACTTCGGCGAGACCGCGATGCCGAGCAGACCGCCGTCGCCGGAGGCCTGCACCTCGGTGAGCCGCTGCACCTCGGTGACGGTGAGACCGTTCGCATCCGACTGGGGGCCGACCCGCAGGATGCGACCGGTGTCCCGCTCGGTGACCAGGGCCGCGCCGTCGGGCAGGAAGGCGATGCCCCACGGGATCTCCAGACCCTTGGCCAGCACGGTGATCGCGACCTCCTGCTGGCCGCCGCCCGGTGCGGCGCCGGCGGAGACGGAGGCGGACGGCGCCGGCAGGTTTGGCGGCGCACCCTGCTGGTCGGGATCGGGCGGGCCGAAGCTGCACGCCGCGGTCAGCGCCAGCACGGCGGCCAGCGCAGAAGCGACCGCTCGGCCCCGCCGTCCGTAGGGCCGGGCGCCGGCGGTGGCACGGCGCCGGCGGGAACGCAGGATCACGCGACCGTCCTCCTCGACTCGACGCACCCAGGGTAGCGGCGGCACCTGGGAAGCCGGGGCGATCACTCCGGGCGGCTCAGTTCCTGCTTTCCGGCGGCCAGCACCCGCGGCAGGTTGTCGGTCGTCACGCCGGTCAACCGGATCACGTGACCGTTGTCGAGCAGCGCGGACACCTGGCCGCGCGGGTCCGGGGCCAGCTCGGCGATCCGCGGCCAGGGCACCCGGGTGCTGCCGATCAGCGCCTTGACCCGCAGCTCGTCCGCATAGACGTCGGTGCCGGCCCGCCAGGCCCAGACGAAGACGGCCGCGGGGATCAGCAGGATCGGGGTGAGCTCCCACCGGGCCCCGGCGATCGGCACCGCGCTCACGAACGCGATCATCGCGGCGACCAGGAGGGCGCCGGTCTTGCGGACGCGGAGGAGGGGCTTCGAACGCACGAATTCATCTTCCCACCCGCGCTGTCCGGCAATTCTGTCGGACCCTGGGCGCATACTCTGCCCATGACGGTGCTGTTAGCGATCGGAACGCAGAAAGGCCTGTTCCTGGCCACCAGCGATGACGAACGCCGGACCTGGCAGGTCGGCCCGGCACACTTCTCCGGTACGGCGATCTACACGATCGGTGTGGACGCCCGAGGTCCCCGTCCACGCCTGCTCGCGGCGGTCGACAGCTCGCATTTCGGCCCCAGCGTGGCGGTCAGCGACGATCTCGGCGAGACCTGGGCGGAGCCGGATTCCGCGCCGATCGCCCTCCCGGCGGATGCCGGAGCGGCGATCGAGCGGGTCTGGCAGATCGTGCCGGGCAGCGCGGCCGAGCCCGGCGTGGTCTACGCCGGTTCGCAGCCGTCCGCGCTGTTCCGCTCGACCGATGGCGGGCGCAGCTTCCAGCTGGTGCGCGGCCTCTGGGATCATCCGCACCGGCCGCAGTGGGGTGCCGGCTTCGGCGGCCAGGCCATTCACACGGTCCTGCCGCACCCGCACGACCCGGCGCGGATGGTGGTCGCGATGTCCACCGGCGGCGTCTACCGCACCGCCGACGGCGGCGCCACCTGGGCCCCGGCCAACTCCGGGATCAAGGCGTATTTCCTGCCCGACCCGTGGCCCGAGTTCGGCCAGTGCGTCCATAAGGTGGCCCGGGACGCGGGCGATCCCGAGCGGCTCTACGCGCAGAACCATCACGGCGTCTACCGCTCGACCGACGGCGGCGACCGGTGGGAGTCCATCGCCGCCACGCTGCCGTCCGACTTCGGCTTCCCGATCGTCGCGCATCCGAGCCGTCCCGGCACGATCTGGAATTTCCCGCTCATCGCCGACAGCCGGCGCCATCCGGTCGACCTGCGTTGCCGGGTGTTCCGCTCGACCGACGCCGGCGAGCAGTGGGAGCCGCTGGAAAAGGGCCTCCCGGCCGAGCCCTATTACCCCGTGGTGCTGCGCGACGCCATGTGCGCCGACGGCTCCGACCCGGCCGGGGTCTATTTCGGCACCCGCTCCGGCGATGTCTTCGCCACCCGCGACGAGGGCGAGAGCTGGACGCCGGTCGCCGCCCACCTGCCCGACGTGCTGTGCGTGCGGGCGGTCACGTTCTGATGCCCACGGTGCTGGTGCCGGGCGTGTTGCGGGCCGAGTCCGGCGGTGCCGCGCGGCTCGAGGTCGCCGCCGCCGGCCAGTTGCGTGCCGTCCTCGACGAGGTGGGCGCGCGCTGGCCGCGGCTGGCCCGGCGGATCAGGGACGAGAGCGGGGCCGTGCGGCGGTATGTGAATATCTATGTGGACGGTGAGGACTGTCGCCGGCTGGCCGGCCTGGACACGCCGGTGGCGGCCGGATCGGAGATCCAGGTGCTGCCGTCGGTCGCCGGCGGGTGACCGCCGGTGAGGTCCGTGCCGTCGTACGCCGTAACCTGTTCGAGAGACGTTCGTTGATCTGTCGTAGCCCCTCGCCGTCGTAGAGGAAATCGACGTGGCAGTGCCTGCTCCCGCACCTGCCCGGCCCGGTGACCGGGTCATGTCTCTGGGCGTGCCGGTGGCCGGGGTCGCGATGCTGCTGGCCGGCGTCGCCGGGTGGCTCCCGGGTGCGCTCGCGCTGGCCCTCGGCGTCGGGGTGACGGCGGCGTGGGCCGGGGCGCACCTGGTCCGCGCCGCGCTGGTGATCCACCACGCCGACCATTCGTTCGTGGCGTGCCGCGGCGCCGGCTTCGTCGGGTTGGCGGCGCTGGCGGCGGGCCTGACCGCCGCCCTGCCGGCCTGGCAGCCACCGCGCGTCGAGGTGTGGGTCACGGCCGGGTTCGGGCTGGTGGTGGCGCTCTACTCGGTCGGCATGCTGCTGCTGCCGGGCTCCGGCAGCGGGTGGGTGGCGCGTTCCCGGCAGGCCTTCGACGGCCTCGGGCTCGGCGTCAGCCTGGCCTTCGCCGGCTACCTGTTCCCGCCGGTCAAGGCCGAGCACGCGATCACGCTGCCGATCACCCTGCTCGGCTCCACCGGCATCGCGATCGCCACGGTGACCGTGCTGCGTGGCCGGCCGCTGCGCTGGGCGGCGATCCGCTGCGGCCTCGGGGCGGCCCTCGTGATGGCCGCGCTCGGCAGCCTCGCCACGCTGCTCGCGCTCGACTGGGACGGTGCCGCCGTGCCGCTGCTCGGCCTGCCGATCGTGCTCGGGCTGCCGGCGACCGCCGACGGCGGTTCCCGGCGCGACCTGCCGCGGCCGCCGCTCGAGCCGCGCTATCCGGATCAATACCTGGCCAGCTATCCGCTGCTCGCCGTGCCGGCCGCGGTCGGCGTGGCGGCGGCGCTGTGGCATCTGATCACCGAACGACATTTCGACCCCGTCGCGATCATCCTCGGCATCGCGATGGTGACCGTCCTGGTGCTGCGCGAGCTGCTCGTGGTCCGCGACATCCGGCAGTACGCGGGGCAGCTGCAGACCGCCGAGGCACACTTCCGCTCGCTGGTGGCCGGCGCCACCGACCTGACGCTCGTGCTCGACGAGCGGCTGCGGATCAAATGGCAGTCGCCGGCCGCCGCCCGGTTGTTCGGGCTCTCCGACGCCGAGGTGCTGGGCCACCCCTTCCAGGACCTGATCCACCCCGACGACGCGGCCGACGCGCAGGCGGTGATCGATGCGGTGCTGGCCGGCGAGCACGCCGACGGGCCACCCGTGCTGGTCGCTGCCCGGCTGAGGGACGGCAGCGAGCTGTGGCGCGACACCGAGTCGACGATCTCCGACCAGCGGTCCGTGCCCGAGGTCGCGGCCCTGGTGGTGCACGTCCGGGATGTCGGCGAGCGGCGGCACCTGGAGCGCACGCTGCACAAGCTCTCGCACACCGACCAGCTCACCGGGCTGGCCAACCGGCGGGCGCTGATGCGCGAACTGTTGGCGCACCGGCGCCGCCCGGGCCGCCCGGGCACGTTGCTGGTGATCGACCTGCACGGGCTTGCCGAGATCAACGACAGCCGGGGCCGGGAGACGGGCGACGCGGTGCTGATCGAGGTGGGCCGCCGGATCCGTAGCCTGCTCGGCGCCGAGGAGGTGGCGGCCCGGCTCGGTGGGGACGAGTTCGCGGTGCTCACCGCGGACGGCGCGGTGCTGGCGTACGCGCTGGCCACCCGGATAGCCACGGTGCTGGCCGAGCCGTACCAACTGCCCGGGGTGATCGTCGAGCTGCACACCAGCATCGGCCTCGCCGAGCTCGCCGGCGGCAGCGACTCGGCCGAGGTGCTGCGGCACGCCGACCTGGCCCGTAAGCGGGCCCGCCAGCTCGGCCTGGACCGGGTGGAGTGGTATGACCCGGATGTCGAGATCAAGCTCAACCGCCGGATGGACCTGGAACAGCAGGTGATCGGCGCGGCCGAGCGGGGCGAGCTCGACGTGGTCTTCCAGCCGGTGGTGAGCCTGCGCGACGAGCTCCCGGCCGGGGTGGAGGCGTTGCTGCGCTGGCGGCACCCGCAGCTCGGCACGATCCTGCCGCACGAGCTGCTGCCGATCGCCCGGGCCGTGGGCCTCGCCGCCGACCTCGACGAGTGGGTGCTCGACGCGGCCTGCAGACACCTGAGCGCCTGGTCCACGGGCGACAACGACTTCTGGCTCTCGGTCAACGTGGCGCCGCGGGAGCTGCTCACCGCCCGCTTCCCGGACCGGGTCGCCGCGACCCTGAATCGCTACGCCCTGCCGCCGGAACGCCTGGTGATCGAGGTCGCCGAGACCTGGATCGCCGAGGACGTGCCGGCCATCGTGGCGTCGCTCGCCGGGCTGCGCAAACTGGGCGTACGAGCGGCGCTGGACGATTTCGGTTCCGGCCAGGCGTCGCTGTCCCACCTGCGGCGGTTGCCGGTGGACATGCTCAAGCTGCACTCCTCGCTGCTCAACGTGGGGTCCGAGCATGCCGCGGGCGGCGGTCCGGAGGTGCTCGACGTGGTGGTCAGCCTGGGCCGCCGGCTGGGCCTGGAGATCGTGGCGAAAGGCCTGGAGACGGCCGAGCAGATCGAGCGGGCGGCGCGGGCGGGCTGCCTCTACGGCCAGGGGTTCGCGCTCGGCCGTCCCGCGCCGGCCGAGCGGATGGAGGCATACCTGGAGAGCCATCGGGCCTGACGAGGCATACCGGGAGAGCCATCGCGCCTAACGCGGCGGGGCGGTGCTGCCTCTCGGCGTCAGGTGGGCGGTGCCGCCCTCGACGTTGCCGACCTGCTTGCCGTCGATGGCGGCCAGCAGTTCGCGGGCGGCATGCGCGCCGTACTCGGCGATGTCCCGGCTCAGCGCGGTCAGCGGCGGGTGCACCAGGCTGCACAGGGGCGAGTCGTCCCAGGCCACGATGGACAGATCGCCGGGCACGGTCAGGCCCATCTCCTGCGCGACGGCGAGCCCGGCGACCGCCATGACGTCGTTGTCATAGATGATCGCGGTGGGCCGCTCGGTGCCGATCAGCAGCCGGCGGGTGGCCCGGCCGCCCTCCTCGCCGGTGTAGTCGGACGGCACGGTCACCGCCTCGTTGAGCCCGAGGGCGGCGCAGACGTCGTTGAAGGCCCGGGTGCGCGTCTGCGTGTGCAGCAGCCCGGGCAGGCCGCTGACCCGGGCGACCCGGCGGTGGCCGAGGGCGACGAGATAGCGCACCGCCTCGGTGATCGCGCCGGCGTCGTCGGACCAGATCTGCGCGATCGTGCCGGTGTCGTCGGGGCCGCCGATCACCACCGCGGGCAACTGGAGCTGCAGCAGGGCCGGGATGCGCAGGTCGTTCTCGCGCAGGTCGGTGACGATCACGCCGTCCACCCGGCGCTCGCCCCACCACCGGCGATAGACCTCGATCTCCTTTTCCGGGGTGGCGACGACCTGCAGCGTCAGCGCGTACGACCGGGCACTCAGCTCGGCCTCGAAGCCACTGATGAGCCCCATGAACCACGGCTCGATGCCGAGCATGCGGGCGGGCCGGCAGACGGTCAGGCCGACCGCCCGGGCGCTCGCCCCGGACAGGGCCCGGGCGGCGCTGTTCGGGTTGAAGCCGATTTCCTGGGCGATCGCGACGATGCGTTGCCGGGTGGCCTCGGAGACTCCGGGCTGTCCGTTCAGCGCGTACGACACCGCGCCCTTGGACACTCCCGCCCGCCGGGCGATGTCGGCGATGGTGGGCCGCTTCACTCGGGTTCTCCTCTGTTCCCGCCGAGCTTACCGGCAGACGGATCGGTAGAGCGCTCTCCGGTCACCGCGGGGTGACATGGCCGGGCGGCGCGGGATCGGCTTGATCGGTTAAGTGTGCCGGGACACATCGAGCTTTGTAAACAGCATGCACACTAAGTCCGTTTCATCCCACTTAACTGTCAATGACAACGATGGGAAATCAAGCTTGTAACCCGCTATTGACACTCGTCGAGCCCCGTCATAGCGTCTGCACAACTTACCCGGTTCAGTGAATTCTCTCCGTACGGAGGCATGATGGAACGGCTTGGCAGGCGCGGCTTTCTGACGGTCGCCGCTGCTCTCGCGGCGACGCTGGTGGTCTCGGGGTGCAGCGGCGAGAAACTCGAGGGCGACAGCAGCAACAACAAGGGCGCGGGCGCGGTCACCCTCAAGGTCAACTTCTGGGGCGACATGGGCCTCGACCAGCTCAAGGCGAAGTACGAGGCGGCCCACCCGAACGTCAAGATCGTGCTCAACTCGGGCGAGTACAACGCCCAGCACGAGGACCTGCAGAAGAAGCTGATCGCCGGCTCCGGCGTACCGGACATCTCGGCTGTCGACGAGGGCTTCATCATCCAGTTCCGCAGCCAGGCCGACAAGTTCGTCAACTACCTGGACAAGGGCGGCGCGGAGTTCGAGTCGCGCTACCTGCCGTGGAAGTGGAAGCAGTCGCTGTCCACCGACGGCAAGCAGATCGGTCTCGGCACCGACGTGGGCGGCCTGGCCATCGCCTACCGCACCGACCTGTTCCAGAAGGCGGGCCTGCCCACCGACCGCGAGGCCGTCTCGAAGCTCTGGACCACGTGGGACGACTTCATCAACGTCGGCAAGCGGTACACCGAGAAGACCGGCAAGAAGTTCGTCGACTCCGGCACCAACATGTTCAACCCGGTGCTCGCCCAGCAGCCGGCCGGGTTCTACAACGAGCAGGAGCAGCTCACCATGGACGGCGGCCCCAAGGTCGCCTTCGACACCAGCATCAAGGCGATCCAGGCCGGCATCTCCGCCAACCTGGTGAGCTTCCAGCCCGGCTGGGACCAGGGCTTCAAGAAGGACCAGTTCGCCGTGCTGCCCTGCCCGGCGTGGATGCTCGGCCACATCCAGAAGACCGCGCCCGACCAGAAGGGCAAGTGGGACATCGCCACCGTGCCGGGCGGCGGCGGTAACTGGGGCGGCTCGTTCTGGACGGTTCCGGCCGCGGGCAAGAACGTCGACGCCGCGGTGGACTTCGTGAAGTGGCTGGTCCAGCCGGAGCAGCAGATCGAGGTCTTCAAGACGGTGGGCAACCTGCCCTCGCAGCCGGCGCTCTACAAGGACCCGGCGGTGCTCAACTTCAAGCACGAGTTCATGAACAACGCGCCCACCGGCCAGATCTTCGCGAGCACCGCGGAGAACCTCAAGCCGCAGTTCCTGGGCAAGAAGAACGGCCCCACCCGGGTCGCGGTGGAAAACGTGATCACCCGCGTGCAGCAGGGCAAGCTCAAGCCCGAGGACGCCTGGGCCGAAGCGGTCAAGGAAGCCGAGAAGGTCGCCAAGAGCGCCCAGAACTGATCAGAAGCCAGCCAGACCGGCGGGGCGGCGCATCGGCCGCCCCGCCCTTTACCCAGGAGCGGCCGTGTCCCTCACGCAGATCCGGCCGGTGGCTCAGCATCAGTCCCCGCCGCCGACACCCGGCCGGGCGAAGCTCTGGCTCCACCGGTTCGACAACAAGACCATTCCGTACGTCCTGATCTCGCCGTTCTTCATCCTCTTCGCCGTCTTCGGGATCTTCCCGATCATCTTCAACGGCGTCGTCGCCGCACGGAACTGGCGGTTGGACGACCCGGACCGGACCGGCTGGGCCGGAGCCGGCAACTTCACCAGGCTCCTGCAGGACGAGGATTTCTGGAACGCACTGGGCAACACGTTCGGCATCTTCATCCTCTCCAGCGTGCCGCAGCTGCTGATGGCACTGATCCTGGCCAGCCTGCTCAACCGTAAGCTGCGCGCCACCACCTGGTGGCGGATCGGGGTGCTGCTGCCCTACCTCACCCCGGTGGTCGCCTCGACGCTGGTGTTCTCGGTCTTCTTCAACCGCGACAGCGGCATGGCGAACTGGTTCCTGTCGCTGGTCGGCTTCGGGCAGGAGACGCCGCTCGACTGGCGGGCCGAGAAGTGGAGCAGCTGGATCGCTATCGCCACGATGGTCAACTGGAAGTGGATCGGCTACAACGCGCTGCTCTATCTGTCCGCCATGCAAACCATTCCGAAGGACGTGTACGAGGCCGCGGCGGTCGACGGCGCCGGACCGTGGCGACAGCTGTGGCAGATCACCGTGCCGATGATCCAACCGGTCGTGGTGTTCACGGTGATCCTGTCGACCATCGGGGGGCTGCAGCTGTTCAACGAGCCGATGATGTTCGACGAGAACCCGCAGTCGGCCAGCGGCGGCTCCGACCACCAGTTCCAGACCATCGCCCAGCTCATCTACAAGGTCGGCTGGAAGGACCTGGACATGGGGTACGCGGCCGCGATGTCCTGGGCGCTGTTCCTGATCATCCTGATCGTCGCCGGCGTCAACACCCTGCTCACCAAGCGCATCGGAGGAGACCGGTGACCACCTTTGCCAACCGGGCTCCGCAGGACACGCCCGGCTCGTGGAAGACCTACCTCGGGCTGACCATCGCGCTGCTCGTCGCGGCCTTCCCGGTCTACTGGATGTTCGTCATCGCGACGAGCACCGATGCCGCCGTCAGCCAGATCCCACCGTCGGTGATCCCCGGCGGCGAGTTCCTCAACAACGCGCGCGAGGTCTTCACCCTCCAGCAGGTCTACTTCGCCGCATCGCTGATCAACAGCTTCATCGTGGCAAGCGTGACCACGGCGGCCACGCTGTTCTTCTGCTCGCTGGCCGGGTTCGCGTTCGCCAAGCTGCGCTTCCGGGGCCGCAACGCGCTGATGGTCGTGGTGATCCTGACGCTGACCGTGCCGACCCAGCTGGGCGTCGTGGCGCTCTACATCGTGATGGGCAAGCTGCAGTGGAACGGCACGCTGCTCGCGGTCATCGCGCCGGGACTGGTGAGCGCGTTCGGCGTCTTCTACATGCGCCAGTTCATCGCCCATGCGGTGCCCGACGAGTTGGTCGAATCGGCCCGCATCGACGGCGCGAACACGATGCGGGTCTATCGGAGCATCATCCTGCCGGCGATCCGGCCCGCCCTCGCCGTGCTCGGCCTGCTGACGTTCGTGATGGCGTGGAACGAGTTCCAGTGGCCGCTGATCCAGCTCAACGGCACCGAGTTCCCGACTTCCATGGTGGCGCTCTCCGACCTCGCGAGCGGCAACTACGTCATCTACCGCAGGGTGCTGGCGGGCGCGTTCCTGGCTACTGTTCCGCTGATCGTTCTGTTGCTCGCCGGCGGCCGGCAACTCGTCCGCGGAATCATGGAAGGCGCCGTCAAATCCTGATGAGGAGGACCGTTTTGCACAACGGGTGGACGCTCTCCGGGGGCGATGTGTCCAACATTCCGGCCACCGTGCCGGGTTGTGTGCACACCGACCTGCTTGCGGCCGGGCTGATCGAGGACCCGTACCTCGACCGGAACGAGACCAAGCTGGCCTGGATCGGCCGGACGGACTGGGAGTACACGACGTCCTTCACGGCCGGCCCGGCCGCCCCGCGCGTCGACCTCGTCTGCGCCGGCCTCGACACCGTCGCCACCATCGAGCTCAACGGCGCCGAGGTCGGCCGCACCGCGAACATGCACCGCGGCTACCGCTTCGACGTCCGCTCCCAGCTCCGGACGGGCACCAACACCCTGAAAATCAGGTTCAAGAGCGCCTACTCGTACGCCGAGGAGCACCAGCGGCGGCTCGGCGACCGGCCGTGCGCCTACCCGGAGCCGTTCAACTTCATCCGCAAACAGGCCTGCAACTTCGGCTGGGACTGGGGTCCCACGCTGGTCACCGCCGGCATCTGGCAGCCGATCGGGCTCGAGTCGTGGTCGGTGGCCCGGCTCGCCGAGGTCCGCCCGCAGGTCACCGTGCAGGGCGGGACCGGACGGGTGGAGGTGCGGGTGCGGCTCGAACGGGCGGCCGAGGAACCGGTGACCATCACCGCCTCGGTCGCCGGCCGCACCGCGAAGGCCACCGTCGACGGCGTCGAGGCGCTGCTCATCCTCACCGTCGACGATCCGGAGCTGTGGTGGCCGCGCGGCTTCGGCGAGCAGGCCCGCTACGACCTGGACGTCACCGTGGCCACGGCCGCGGGCGAGGTGCTGGACAGCTGGTCCCGCAAGGTCGGCTTCCGCTCGGCCCGGATCGACACCGCGGGCGACGGCTTCACGGTGGTCGTCAACGACGTACCGGTCTTCGTACGCGGCATCAACTGGATCCCCGACGACGTCTTCGCCAACCGGGTCACCCGCGAACGGCTGGCCGCCCGCTTCCGCCAGGCCGCCGACGCGAACGTCAACTTCCTGCGGGTGTGGGGCGGCGGCCGGTACGAGTCGGCGGACTTCTACGACCTCGCCGACGAGCTCGGCTTCCTGGTCGGGCAGGACTTCCTGTTCGCCTGCGCGGCCTACCCGGAGGAGGAGCCGTTCCGCTCCGAGGTCGAGGCCGAGGCCCGGGAAAACGTGGTGCGGCTCAGCCCGCATCCCAGCCTGGTGCTGTGGACCGGCAACAACGAAAACATCTGGGGCCACGAGGACTGGGACTGGAAGCCCGAGCTCGACGGCCGCACGTGGGGCGCCGGCTACTACTACGACCTGCTGCCCCGGATCGTCGCCGAGCTCGACCCGTCGCGCACGTACTGGCCGGGCAGCCCGTACTCCGGCACGCCGGAGCGGCACCCCAACGACCCGACGGCCGGCACCATGCACATCTGGGACGTCTGGAACACCGACGACTACACCCTGTACCGCGGATACCGGCCGAGGTTCGTCGCCGAGTTCGGCTTCCAGGCCCCGCCCGCGTATTCGACGCTGCGGCGGGCCCTCTCCGACGAGCCGCTCGCACCGGACTCGCCCGGCATGACCCACCACCAGAAGGCGGAGTACGGCGACCTGAAGCTGCTCCGCGGGCTCGTCAACCATCTGCCCGAGCCGCGCGACTTCGACGACTGGCACTTCCTGACCCAGCTGAATCAGGCCCGAGCGCTGGCCTTCGGCATCGAGCATTTTCGCTCCCTGCGCCCGCTCTGCATGGGCACGATCATGTGGCAGCTCAACGACTGCTGGCCGGTGACCTCATGGGCGGCCGTCGACGGCGACGGGCGCAAGAAACCCCTCTGGTACGCCCTGCGCGACGCGTACGCGGATCAGCTGCTGACGCTCCAGCCGCGCACCGGTTCGGAACTCACCGCGGGCGGTCCACCGGCCTTCGTCGAGCACGGCGCGGTGCTCCCGCCGGATGGCGCACCAGCGCTGGTGGCGGTCAACGACGGCCGCTCGCCCTGGCCGTTCGCCGCGACCGTGACCCGGCGCAACCTGTCCGGCGAAATCCTGGCCGCGGTGGCGCTCGACGCGACCGTGCCACCCGGCGGCACCGTCACCCTGCCGCTCCCGGCCGACGTGGCCATCGCCGACGATCCGCTCACCGAACTGATCGTCGCCGAGGCGGGCGACCACCGGTCATGGTGGTTCTTCGCCGAGGACAAGGACATCCCGTGGCCCGCCCCCGACTTCACCACCACGGTGACCCAGTCCGGATCGTCCGCAACGGTCACCGTGACGGCCGGCTCAATCCTGCGCTCCCTGACCCTGTTCCCCGACCGCCTGTCCCCATCGGCCGAGCCGGACCGCGCCGGCATCACCCTGCTACCCGGCGAGTCGGTGACGTTCACGGTCCACTCCGCGGAGCCGCTGGATCCGGCGGCCTTGGTCAGCCGACCGGTCCTACGCTGCGTCAACGATGTGGGGACCGTGTGAGGTTGACGGTCTGACCCAAGCGGCGGCGCGTCCCACACAAACACCGGGCTTGGCTGCTCAGCCGACCACCGTCGCCGGGTGCGTTGGTGTACCGGCGGGGGAACGTGAGCCCGACCCGGCCCGCAACGGGTAGGCCGTCGGGAAGGGTGCCTCTAGATACGAGACTAGAGGTGGATACGATGGCTCCAGGAGCAGCAGGCAGCCATGAAGTGACGAATGCTTCAATCCGGGAACGCTTCGGTATCGAGGCCCAAAACATTGCCAAGGCATCTCGGATGATCCGGGAGGCCGTCGAGGACGGCCTCATAGCACCTCGTGATCCCCAGGCGGCTCCCAAGACTCGCGACTACGTGCCTTGGTGGGCGGCCGGGCTGTCCGCTACTGGCGGTTAATGTTTACTTGCAGCGTAGCGTTGCAAGGTCGACCTTTGTCACTTTGAAAGTGTCCTGAACTGGGGATATGGTCCGCTGTTTTACTTGATGGGTACTTGATGGGACTGGCCAAGAGTGTCACCCATTGTGATGTCGGCCTCGAAGGATCGGGATTCGCATCCTGGCCCGGAGGCGCCTTGGGGCGAGTAGCGGACAGGCGTAGGGCGCGCCTGGACCGCGCGCACGAACGGACCGCCGGCCCCCTGACGCCCCGCAGCGTTGCGCCCTTTCCGCGACCTCAGGTCAAAGCTTCCCAGGCCAGATTGTGGCTAGGTTCAAGGCTCTGCAGTCTGTCACGACCGGACGCCTCGCGGACCAGCGACGGCCGGGCCACGCACCAGCTCGCGCGTGGCCCCTGGCCAGGTATTTTCGAGTTGTCGGTTGACCTACCCGCAGCTCACTCCGGGACCTTGCGGTAGGCGCCGTCGCTGGCGCTGGTGGCCATTGAGGCGTAGGCGCGCAGCGCCGCGGAGACCGGGCGCCGGCGGTCGAGCGGCGTGTAGGGCTTGGTGCGGCGCTCCTGCTCGTGGCGGCGCTGGGCCAGGTCCTCGTCGGTGACGTTGAGCGTGATCGTGCGGCCGGGGATGTCGATGGTGATTTCGTCGCCGGTCTCGACCAGGGCGATCAGGCCGCCGGCCGCCGCCTCGGGGGAGACGTGGCCGATCGACAGGCCGCTGGTGCCGCCGGAGAAGCGGCCGTCGGTGATCAGCGCGCACGCCTTGCCCAGGCCGCGGCCCTTGAGGAAGCTCGTCGGGTAGAGCATTTCCTGCATGCCGGGGCCGCCTTTCGGGCCCTCGTAGCGGATCACCACGACGTCGCCCTCGACGACCTGCTTGCCGAGGATGCCCTCGACCGCGGCGTCCTGTGACTCGAAGACCCGGGCCGGGCCGCTGAACTTCCACAGCGACTCGTCGACGCCCGCCGTCTTGACCACGCAGCCGTCGGGCGCCAGGTTGCCGAAGAGGATGGCCAGGCCCCCGTCGACCGTGTAGGCGTGGTCGACCGAGCGGATGCAGCCGTTCTCGGCGTCGGTGTCCAGCGCGAACCAGCGATTTTCCGTGCTGAACGGTTGTGTGGTGCGGACCCCGCCGGGAGCGGCGTGGAACAGCTCGGTCGCGGCCTGGCCGGCCCGGCCGCCGCGCACGTCCCACTCGTCGAGCCAGCTCTGCAGGTCGGGCGAGTGCACCGCGCGGACGTCGGTCTTGAGCAGGCCGCCCCGGTTGAGCTCGCCCAGCAGGGCCGGGATGCCGCCGGCCCGGTGCACGTCCTCCATGTGGTATTTCACGCTGTTCGGCGCGACCTTGGACAGGCACGGCACCCGGCGGGAGATCGCGTCGATGTCGGCGACGCTGAAGTCGAGCTCGGCCTCGCGGGCCGCGGCGAGCAGGTGCAGCACCGTGTTGGTGGAGCCGCCCATCGCCACGTCCAGGGCCACCGCGTTCTCGAACGCGTCCCGGTTGGCGATGCTCCGCGGCAGCACCGACTCGTCGTCGTTCTCGTAATACTGCTTGGCGATCTCGACGATCAGTGCGCCGGCCTTTTCGAACAGTGCCTTGCGCGACGCGTGCGTGGCCAGCGTCGAGCCGTTGCCGGGCAGGGCCAGGCCGATCGCCTCGGTGAGGCAGTTCATCGAGTTGGCGGTGAACATGCCGGAGCAGGAGCCGCAGGTCGGGCAGGCGGAGCGCTCGATGGTGTCGAGCTGGGCGTCGGTCACCTTTTCGTTGGCGCTGGCGCTCATCGCGTCGATCAGGTCGAGCTTCTCGTGCACGATGCCCTCGATCGCGACCGTCTTGCCGGCCTCCATCGGGCCGCCCGAGACGAAGACCGTCGGGATGTTCAGCCGGAGCGCGGCGATCAGCATGCCCGGGGTGATCTTGTCGCAGTTGGAGATGCAGACCAGGGCGTCGGCGCAGTGCGCGTTGACCATGTATTCCACCGCGTCGGCGATCAGCTCGCGGCTGGGCAGCGAGTAGAGCATGCCGCCGTGGCCCATCGCGATGCCGTCGTCGACCGCGATGGTGTTGAACTCGCGCCCGACGCCACCGGCCTCGGCCACGGCGTCGGCGACCAGGCCGCCGAGGTCTTTGAGGTGCACATGACCCGGTACGAACTGGGTGTAGCTGTTGGCGATCGCCACGATGGGCTTGCCGAAGTCGTCGTCGGTCATCCCGGTGGCGCGCCACAGGGCACGCGCGCCGGCCATGGTCCGACCGTGGGTCGAGGTCCGGGAACGCAGGTCAGGCATCCCCTCATAGTGCCACCGTCCCGAGGGCCCGCGGCTACGGACGTCCACAACCCGGGACGCCAGGGTCTCCCGAAAACCTCGGAGATCGGGCACAGTGTTCCCGTGCAATCACCGTCCGGCGTGGAGCTGGCCGGACTCGTGGGCCTGATGGCCGCGGTTCCGGCCGTGGCCGTGCTGGGCAATTCCGGCCGGCGGCACACCGGCGCGGCCCGCCGGGCCCATCTGCTGCTCGCCGTCGGCGGCGCGGTGGTCACCGCCGCGGCGCTGGCCGGCGTGCTCAGCGGGCTGCTCACCGGCCACCCGACGCCGCGGGTGGGCCTCGGCACCGAGGTGGCCATCGGCCTCGGGCTCGGCATCCTCACCCTGCTGGTCGGCACGGCGGTGCTGCCGGGCGCGGCGGAGAGCGCCGGCGCGGCCGTACGCCATCTCCTCGACGGGCTGATCATCGCGGCCGCGATCTGGTTCGTCGGCTGGGTGCTGGTCGCCGAGCCGACCCGGATCCTCGGCTCGGCCACCCCGATCGCCTGCCCCGCGGTGCTGGTGCCGGCCGCGGTGGCCGCGCTTTCGCTGGGGCTGACCACCGCGCTGGCCCTGCACGCGCACCGGCCGCGGCTGATCACCGTGCGGGTGGCCGCCGGGGTGAGTCTGGTGTCCGTCGCCTCGACCGCCCTGTCCAGCGGCATCTGCCCGGACTGGGCCACCCTGGTGCTGGCCGGCACGCTGCTGCTGCCCACCGGCCTGTTCGTGATCGCCGGCGCGGTCAAGGCGGCCGACCGCCCGGTCGAGGTGGTCGGCGACGTCACCGACCGCGGTACGGCGTACGCGGTGGTGGCGATGGCCGGCATGGTTGGCGCGCTCGGCTACCACCTGGGGGCCGGCGGCGACTTCGGCCTGTATGCCTACCTCGGCGCCAGTGTGGAGGGCTGCGCGCTGGTCGCCCGGCAGCACCTCGCGCTCGCCGACGTCCGGCGTTACACCCTGGCGCTGCGCCAGCGTGAGGCGCACTTCCGCGAGCTGGCCCACACCGACCCGCTGACCGGGCTGGCCAACCGCCGCGGCCTGCAGCGGGCGCTGCGCGAGGCCGCCTGCCCCGACGAGCCGCTGGTGCTGGTCGGTGTCGATCTGGACGGCTTCAAGACGGTCAACGACGTGCGCGGGCACGACGTCGGCGACGAGGTGCTCACCGCGGTGGGCGACCGGATCCGGCGCAATCTGCTGGACGGCGACGTCGCGGCCCGGCTGGGTGGCGACGAGTTCGCGGTGCTCATGCGCGGCACCGCCGACGAGGCGATGCTGACGGCGCACCGGCTGCTCGCGGTGCTCGGTGAGCCGTATGAGGTGGATGGTGGCTCGGTCTTCCTGTCGGCGAGCATCGGGGTGGCCGACACCGGCGAGCTGATCCGCGACGCCGACCTGGCGTTGCGCTACGCCAAGCAGCGCGGCAAAAACCGGGTGGAGCGCTACCAGGCGCGGTACGACGAGCTGCTGCGCCGCCGCGGCACGCTGGAGAACGAGCTGCGCCACGCGATCGACCGCGACCAGCTGCGCCTGGTGTTCCAGCCGGTGGTGGCGCTGCCGTCGATGCGGCCGGTCGGTGCCGAGGCGCTGCTGCGCTGGCATCATCCGACGCTCGGCGCGGTGCGGCCGGACGAGTTCATCCCGGTCGCCGAGGAATCGGGGCTGATCAACCGGATCGGTTCCTGGGTGCTGGAGCAGGCCACCCGCCAGCTCGCCGAGTGGCTGGCCCGCGGGCACGACGTCTGGGTGTCGGTCAACCTGTCACCCAAGGAGCTGCACGCCGCCGACTACGCCGGGCAGGTCGCCGACGTCCTCGCCGAGCACGGCGTGCCGCCGCAGCGGCTGGTGCTGGAGGTGACCGAGCACGCGGTGGCCACCGACATGGAGGAGCTGATCAGCCGGCTCGCCGAGCTGCGCGCCACGGGCGTACGCATCGCGCTCGACGACTTCGGCGCCGGGTATTCGTCGCTCGGCCAGCTGCGCACCCTGCCGGTCGACATCCTGAAGATCGATCATGCCCTGGTGGCCGAGCCCGAGTCGCGGACCGGCACGGCTGCCCCGCTGGTCGACGTGGTGGTGCGGCTGGGCCACCGGCTCGGGCTCGAGGTGCTGGCCGAGGGCATCGGCACGCCGGCGCAGCGGGCCGTGGTGGAGGAGGCGGGTTGCCGCCTCGGGCAGGGTTCGCTGTTCGGCTGGGGGGTGCCGGCCGAGCATCTGGAGGCGCAGTTGCAGACGTTGCGCGGCGGCATCCGGCCGGCGCCGATGCCACGCGCGACCCCGCCGAAAGATGCCGCCGCCCGCAGCCAGCTGGTCGTGCTCGGGCCGGGGATGCGCCAGCTCAGGGCCCTGCTGCCGACCGATCCGGCGTTCGAGCCACGGGCGAGTGATCAAAATATGGGATCAGTTGACTCACCGCGTGAGATGGGGCAAGGTTAGGCGCATGTGCTTCGCGTCCCGAGTACTTATGTGAGCGCACTCCCGGCCGGCCCCTTTCCGGCGAGAGTGCGCTAGGTCCCGTGCTTCCGGCACGAGGGCCTTTTTTGTTGCTCGCATAACGATTACTCAGCAAGGACCGACCAACCCGAAAAGGTTCGAACTGCCATGACGACGAGACCCACTCCAGAGACTCTCGCCCACCGAGCCAACCCGGCTACCGTCGCGGCGGCCACCTCGGCCGTAGCCTCCCCGGTGTCCACCTCCGGCGCCGGCTCGCTCGTTCGGTCGCTCGAGGCGCTCGGCGTCGAGGTGGCGTTCGGCATCCCGGGCGGGGCGATCCTGCCCGCGTACGACCCGCTCTACGATTCCAAGGTGCGGCACATCCTGGTCCGGCACGAGCAGGGCGCCGGCCACGCCGCCACCGGCTATGCGCAGGCCACCGGCAAGGTCGGCGTCTGCATCGCGACCAGCGGTCCGGGCGCCACCAACCTGGTCACCCCGATCGCGGACGCCTACATGGATTCGGTTCCGATCGTCGCGATCACCGGCCAGGTGTCCCGGCCGGCGATCGGCACGGACGCCTTCCAGGAGGCGGACATCCAGGGCATCACCCTGCCGATCACCAAGCACAACTTCCTGGTGCAGTCGCCCGACGAGATCCCGCGGATCCTCGCCGAGGCGTTCCACCTGGCGGCCACCGGCCGGCCCGGCCCGGTGCTGGTCGACATCCCCAAGGACGTGCTGCAGGCGCGTACGACGTTCGCCTGGCCGCCGACCCTGGACCTGCCCGGCTACCGGCCCACGCTGCACCCGCACGGCAAGCAGATCCGCGAGGCCGCCCGGCTGATCGCGGCGGCCAAGCGCCCGGTGCTCTACGTCGGCGGCGGCGTGCTCAAGGCGGGCGCCACCGACGGCCTGCGCAAGCTCGCCGAGGTGACCGGCATCCCGGTGGTCACCACGCTGATGGCGCTCGGCGCGTTCCCCGACTCGCACCCGCAGCACCTGGGCATGCCCGGCATGCACGGCACGGTCCCCGCGGTCTACGCGCTGCAGAAGTCGGACCTGTTGATCACCCTGGGCGCGCGGTTCGACGACCGGGTCACCGGCAAGCTCGACTCCTTCGCGCCCGAGGCCAAGATCGTGCACGCCGACATCGATCCGGCCGAGATCGGCAAGAACCGGCAGGCGGACGTCCCGATCGTCGGCGACGCGCGGCATGTGATCGACGAGCTGATCGCCGCGGTCTCGGCCAACGCGGCCGGCGTCGAGCAGTACCAGGCGTGGTGGGCGACGCTCAACGAGCTGCGCGAGCGATACCCGCTGGGCTACGAGGAGCCGACCGACGGCACGCTCGCCCCGCAGTATGTGATCGAGCGGCTCGGCGTGCTGGCCGGGCCGGACACCATCTACGTGGCCGGTGTCGGACAGCACCAGATGTGGGCTTCGCAGTTCATCTCGTACGAGAAGCCGGGCACCTGGCTCAACTCGGGCGGCGCCGGGACCATGGGCTACGCGGTTCCGGCCGCGATGGGTGCCAAGGTCGGCAAGCCGGACACACAGGTCTGGGCGGTGGACGGCGACGGCTGCTTCCAGATGACCAACCAGGAGCTGGCCACCTGCGCGCTGGAGGGCATCCCGATCAAGGTCGCGGTGATCAACAACGGCAACCTGGGCATGGTCCGGCAGTGGCAGACCCTGTTCTACGACGGCCGTTACTCCAACACCGAGCTGGGCACGCACAAGCACCGGATCCCCGACTTCGTCAAGCTGGCCGAGGCGCTCGGCTGCATCGGCCTGCGCTGCGAGTCGAAGGACGACGTCGACAAGGTCATCCAGCAGGCCATGGAGATCAACGACGCCCCGGTCGTCATCGACTTCACGGTCGGCAAGGACGCCATGGTGTGGCCGATGGTCGCGGCCGGCACCAGCAACGACGAGATCATGTTCGCCCGGGACGTGCGTCCCACGTTCGACGAGGACGATCTGTAATGAACAAGCACACGCTGTCGGTGCTGGTCGAGAACAAGCCGGGCGTGCTGGCCCGGGTCAGCGGGCTGTTCTCCCGGCGCGGCTTCAACATCGACTCGCTGGCGGTGGGCGAAACGGAGAACCCGGACGTCTCCCGCATCACGATCGTGGTCAACGCCGACTCCTCACCCCTGGAGCAGGTGACCAAGCAGCTCAACAAGCTGGTAAACGTTCTGAAGATCGTCGAGCTGGACCCGCAGCAGTCGGTTCAGCGCGAGCTCCTGCTGGTCAAGGTGCGTGCCGATCGTGCGCAGCGCAGCCAGGTGCTCGAGACGGTCGAGCTGTTCCGGGCCAAGGTGATCGACGTCGCCCCGGACACGCTCACCATCGAGGCGACCGGAAACCCCGACAAGCTCGACGCTCTGCTGCGCGACCTCGAGCCGTACGGCATCAAGGAGATGGTCCAGTCGGGTCTGGTGGCCATCGGCCGCGGATCCCGCTCCATCACGACCGGGCCCGCGCTCCGCGCAGCCTGACGCCCACCTCCCAGCCAACCGCCCACCGCCGCCCTTAACCGGACTAAAGACTCTTTGTGAGGAAGTAATGACCGCGGAAGTGTTCTACGACGACGACGCCGACCTGTCCATCATCCAGGGACGCAAGGTCGCCGTGATCGGCTACGGCAGCCAGGGCCACGCCCACTCGCTGTCGCTGCGCGACTCGGGCGTCGAGGTGGTGGTCGGTCTGCAGGAGGGTTCGAAGAGCCGGGCGAAGGCCGAGGAGCAGGGCCTGCAGGTCAAGACGCCGGCCGAGGCGTCCGCCTGGGCCGACGTGATCATGGTGCTGGCGCCGGACACCGCGCAGCGCAAGATCTATGCCGAGTCGATCGCGCCGAACCTGTCCGCGGGCAAGGCGCTGTTCTTCGGGCACGGCCTCAACATCCGGTTCGAGCTGATCAAGCCGCCGGCCGACGTGACCGTGGCCATGGTCGCCCCGAAGGGCCCGGGTCACCTGGTCCGCCGCCAGTACGTGGACGGCAAGGGCGTGCCCTGCCTGGTGGCGGTCGAGCAGGACCCGACCGGCGAGGGCCTCGCGCTCGCGCTCTCCTACGCCAAGGCGATCGGTGGCGCGCGGGCCGGCGTCATCAAGACCACCTTCAAGGAGGAGACCGAGACCGACCTGTTCGGCGAGCAGGCCGTGCTCTGCGGCGGCACCGCGGCGCTGGTGCAGACCGGGTTCGAGGTGCTCACCGAGGCCGGGTACGCCCCCGAGATCGCCTACTTCGAGTGCCTGCACGAGCTGAAGCTGATCGTCGACCTGATGTACGAGGGCGGCATCTCCCGGATGCGGTACAGCGTCTCGGACACCGCCGAGTTCGGCGACTACGTCAGCGGCCCGCGGGTGATCAACGCGGACACCAAGGCGGAGATGAAGAAGATCCTCGCGGAGATCCAGTCGGGCGAGTTCACCCGGCAGCTGATCGAGGACGACGACAACGGCCGCCCGCTGCTCACCAAGTACCGCCAGCAGGGCGCCGAGCACCCGATCGAGGTCACCGGGCGCAAGCTGCGCGGCATGATGAGCTGGGTCGACCGCCCCATCACCGAAACCGCGTGAGTTAGTCGGATACCCGGCTCCGTTCTCCCTTGGGAGAACGGAGCCGGGTGTTTTGTGGGGCTTTTCGATTACCGGAAACGTCCGTGTTACGCGCTGCTTACCTGATTGATTCCCGAAACCGAATTGTGCGCCGTTCGGGCCGATGTAGGTTGCTGAACGCGGGTAGCCTTCGCCGCATGCGACTGGCTGATTCTTTCCGGAGTGAGCGCTTCGGTGCGGTCCGGATTCATGAGCTGCAACGCGTGATCGAGCTGGACTCGGGCACTTCGGCCGGGGCCGGCAGTCGTATTGTGCCGGCCGAGGCGTTACGCGCTGCCGAATCGCAAATGGTAATCGTCGTTCCGTGTATGAATGAGTCACGAAGCGTCATCGAAGGAGTGCTCTCCGGCATTCCGCACGACTGCCAGATTGTTCTGGTGTCAAACAGCGACCGGCAGCCCGTCGATCGGTACGAGATCGAGGCGCAGACGGTCGAGCAGTTCTGCCGGCTCGCCGGCCGGTCCGCGATGACCGTCCACCAGCGCGACCCGGGCGTGGCCGCGGCCTTCAAGGCGGCCGGCATGCCAGAGCTCATCGACGAGGACGGCCTGGTCCGCAACGGCAAGGGCGAGGCCATGCTGATCGGCATGGCCCTCGCCGCGATGACCGGCCGGGGCTACGTCGGCTATGTGGATGCCGACAACTACGTTCCCGGCTCCGTCCACGAGTACTGCAAGGTGTATGCGGCGGGCCTGCACCTGGCCGACTCGCCGTACTCGATGGTGCGGATCTCCTGGCACTCCAAGCCCAAGCTGCGCGACGGCCGGCTCTTCTTCAGCCGCCGCGGCCGCAGTTCCGAGATCACCAACGAGTGGCTCAACCGGTTCCTCGCCGAGTACTCGGGCTTCGGTACGGAGGTGATCGCCACCGGCAACGCCGGCGAACACGCCATGACCCTCGCCCTGGGCCTCAAGTTGCGGCTGGCCGGCGGGTTCGCGGTCGAGCCGTACGAGTATCTCGATCTGTTCGAGCAGTTCGGCGGCGTCCTGGAGAGCACCAGCTCGGAGGTGATGGCCAGTTCCGTCCCGGTCCTGCAGATCGAGACCCGCAACCCGCACTTCCACGACAACAAGGGCGAGGAGCACGTGCAGGGCATGCGCATGCAGGCGCTGAACGTCCTTTACCACTCGCCGGTCACCTTGCCGTCAGTGCGCCAGGCGATCATCGACTTCATGGTGGCCCAGGGCGCACTCGCGGTCGGCCAGGAGCCGCCGCGCGAGCGGGTCTATCCGCCGGTCGGCACCCTCGACCTCGATCTGCTCTACGACGCGCTGGACGCCGAGGCGCTCAGCTTCCGGCAGCCGGACGGCCTGGCCTCCGCCGGCCTCCCGCCCGCGCCGCCGATCGACCGGGCGGCGATCCCGCGCCGGGTGGCCTGAGCCGGTTTGTTACCGAAATGTGTGAGGCCGGTCACAAGCTCATGACGTGACGGCGGGAGTCGCTCTCCGCATACGATCGCGGCACGGTCCGTTCGCGTTCGCAGGATGGAGAGGCATGGCTCCGGTCGTCCTGATCGCCGAGGAACTCGCCCCGTCCGCCCTCGACGTCCTGGCCTACGACTTCGAGGTACGTCAGGTGGACGGCACCGACCGGGCCGCGTTGCTGGCCGAGGTGGCCGAGGCCGATGCGCTGATCGTGCGCAGCGCCACCCACGTGGACGCCGAGGTGATCGCGGCCGGCCACCGGCTGCGCGTCGTCGCCCGGGCCGGCGTGGGGCTGGACAACGTCGACGTGCCGGCCGCCACGGCCCGCGGCGTCATGGTGGTCAACGCGCCGACCAGCAACATCGTCTCCGCCGCCGAGCAGGCCATCGCGCTGCTGCTCGCGGTCGCCCGGCACACCGCGGCCGCCAACGCGGCGCTCAAGCAGGGCGAGTGGAAACGGTCCAAATACACCGGCGTCGAGGTGCAGGGCAAGACGGTCGGCGTGGTCGGCCTGGGCCGGATCGGGGTGTTGTTCGCGCAGCGGATGGCGGCCTTCGGCACCCGTCTGATCGCCTACGACCCGTACATTCAGCCGGCCCGGGCCGCGCAGCTCGGCGTCCGCCTGGTCGGCCTGGAGGAGCTGCTGCGGGAGAGCGACTTCATCTCGGTGCACCTGCCGCGTACCCCGGAGACGTTCGGCCTGATCGGCGAAAAGGAGCTCGGCATGGTCCGGCCGGGCGTCCGGATCGTCAACGCGGCCCGCGGCGGCCTGATCGACGAGCAGGCACTCGCCGCCGCGCTCAAGGAGGGCCGGGTGGCCGGCGCGGGCTTGGACGTCTTCGTCGAGGAGCCGGTGCACGAGTCGCCGCTGTTCGGCTTCGACAACGTGGTGGTCACCCCGCACCTGGGCGCCTCCACCGCCGAGGCGCAGGACAAGGCGGGCCTGGCCGTGGCCCGCAGCGTCAAACTGGCGTTGCAGGGCGAGTTCGTCCCGGACGCGGTGAACGTGCAGGCCGGCGGGGTGGTCGACGAGGACGTACGGCCGCTGCTCGCGCTGGCCGAGAGGCTCGGCCGGGTGTTCACCGCGGTGGCCGGCGGCGTCGCGGCCAATGTCGCGGTCGAGGTCCGCGGCGAGATCGTCTCGCACGACGTGGGTGTGCTCCGGCTGGCGGCCACCAAGGGGCTGTTCGCCTCGGTCGTGGACGAGCGGGTGACGTACGTGAACGCGCCGCAACTCGCCGCCGACCGGGGCGTCGAGGTCGAGCTGGTGACCAGCGACGAGCCCGCCGAGCACCAAAACCTGGTGACCGTGCACGGCGCGCTGCCGGACGGGCGGACGGTCAGCGTCGCCGGCACGGTGACCGTGACCGCCACCCGGGAGACGAGCAAGCTGACCGGGGTCGACGACTTCGATCTCGATCTGACCGCGGACGGCGTGCTGCTGTTCTTCCGCTACGCCGACCGGCCCGGCGTGGTCGGCGCGATCGGCACGATCCTCGGCGAGGCCGGGGTGAACATCGCGGCGATGCAGGTGGCGCGCCGCGAGGCCGGTGGCGAGGCGTTGATGACGCTGACCGTGGACTCGTCGGTCGACGCCGAGTTGCTCTCCACGGTGGCCTCCGCTATCGGCGCCGACCGAGGCAGCCTGGTCGATCTGCGCAACACCTAACGGACCCGCATGGGCGGCGGGTACACGGTGCCGTCCTGCAGGTCCAGCAGGTCGAGGTTGAGCTCGGCGGCCAGCCGCTCGATCGTCTCCAGCACCACGTCCGGGCAGTTCTCGTCCAGCCGCATCTGGATGTGGTCGGCGGCGGCGTGCAGCGGGGCCACCGCCCATGGCGATCCGGGCGCCGAGGCACGCGGGCCACGGTCCGGATAATCGCTGGTCAGGGCGTCATAAAAGGCAACGACGCGCGGATCGGCCGGGCGTTGCGGGTGCTCGCCGCGCGCGCATCGCGCATTGGCGGCCCGCACGGTCTCCGGCAGGTCCGTGGCATCCATGGCCCACACCACTAGGTCGAAACTCACCGGCGCATGGTGCCATCACTGTGGGCAACACGCCGGAACTATGCCGCCGACACGCGGGGGATGCGTCTTGCGCGTCTTTAGTCCGCATCGCTAGCGTTGTCCTTGCCGCACGACCCGCTGGGGGGCGCGTCTTCGGGTGACGTGTCCGCCGCTGCGTGCCGGGCGGCAGTTCATATCCGGCGGGACCGATCCACGCGTACTCGTCGCAGCAGCCCCCGCTACCGTTTGCCGCGGTGCGGGGGCTGTTTGCCTGTACGGCTTTCACTTATTGGGACTCGCGTACCGAAGATCGGGAAACAAGGGCTAGCCTGGAGCGCGTCGGAACGGACGTTAGGGGAGTGACGTGAGCGTGGCGCGGATCGCGGTGGTGGCCGGCGACGGCATCGGGACCGAGGTGACCGCGCAGGCGCGCAAGGTGATCGAGGCGGTGCTCCCCGGCACCGAGTTCGACGACTACGACCTCGGCGCCCGCTTCTACAACCGCACCGGCGAGGTGCTGCCGCAGGCCATCGAGGACGAGTTGGCCCGGCACGACGCCATCCTGCTCGGCGCGATCGGCGACCCGAGCGTGCCGCCCGGCGTCCTGGAGCGCGGGCTGCTGCTCAAGCTGCGCTTCGACTTCGACCAGTATGTGAATCTTCGGCCGTCCCGCCTCTGGCCCGGCACCACCAGCCCGCTGGCCGGCGTGAAGCCCGGCGAGATCGACATGGTCGTGGTCCGCGAGGGCACCGAGGGCCTCTACGTCGGCGCCGGCGGCGTCCTGCACAAGGACACCCCCGCCGAGATCGCCACCGAGGAGAGCCTGAACACGCGGTACGGCGTCGAGCGGGTCATCCGCGACGCCTTCGCGCGCGCCCAGCGCCGCGACCGCCGCCACCTCACCCTCGTGCACAAGACCAACGTCCTGACCAAGGCCGGCAGCCTCTGGGCGCGCACGTTCGCCGCCGTCGCCGCCGAGTTCCCCGAGGTCACCACGGAATACCAGCACATCGACGCGGCCAGCATGTTCATGGTCAGCAACCCCCAGCGGTACGACGTGGTGGTGACCGACAACCTCTTCGGTGACATCCTCACCGACATCGCCGCTGCCGTTACCGGCGGCATCGGCATGGCGGCCAGCGGCTCCGTCAACCCGGAGCGCAAATACCCCTCGACGTTCGAGCCGGTACACGGCTCCGCGCCGGACATCGCCGGTCAGGGCATCGCCGACCCGGCGGCCGCCATCCTCTCCGCCGCGCTGCTGCTCGAGCACCTCGGGCACCACGACGAGGCCGCGCGGGTGACCGAGGCGGTCGCGGCCGAGGTCGCGTCCCGCACCCCGGGCGCCTCGCTGCGTACCGCCGAGGTCGGCGACCGGGTCGCCGCGGCGCTGTAGGGACCCGCGGCCATTGTCTTAACGGCCGTTCGGGGTAAATTCATGGGGCACTGCGGGTGCCGCATGTCTCATTCTTTGCCTCAGAAAGCAGGTCGTGTTGTCATGAGCGGTGGTGACAGCCTCGATTTCGAGATCCGTCCAAACCCGGCACCCGTTGGTGACGACGAGCGCGCCGCGCTGCTCGCCGATCCGGGCTTCGGCCGCATCTTCACCGACCACATGGTGACCATCCGCTATGCGGAGGGTAAAGGTTGGTATGAACCGCGGGTCGAGGCCCGCGCCCCGATCCCGCTCGACCCGGCCGCCGCGGTGCTGCATTACGCGCAGGAGATTTTCGAGGGGCTGAAGGCGTACACATTGCCCGACGGCGGCGTCGCGATGTTCCGGCCGGATGCCAATGCCGCCCGGTTCGCCCAGTCCGCGCAGCGGATGGCGATGCCCGCGCTGCCGACCGAGGTCTTCCTGCAGTCGCTGCACGAGATCATCAAGATCGACCGGGGCTGGATCCCGCAGAGCGCCGAGGGCAGCCTCTACCTGCGCCCGTTCGCCTACGCGAGCGAGGTGTTCCTCGGCGTGCGCCCCGCGATGGAATATCTCTACCTGGTCATCGCGTCGCCGGTCGGGCCGTACTTCGCCGGCGGGGTCAAGCCGGTGTCGGTGTGGGTGACCCCCGACTACACCCGCGCCGCGCCCGGCGGCACCGGCGCGGCCAAGTGCGGCGGCAACTACGCGGCCGGCCTCTCGGCCCAGGCCGAGGCGATCGAGCACGGCTGCGACCAGGTGGTCTACCTGGATGCGGTGGAGCGTAAGTATGTCGACGAGCTCGGCGGCATGAATGTCTTCCTGGTGCTCGACGACGGCAGCCTGATCACCCCGCCGCTCACCGGCACGATCCTGCCCGGCATCACCCGCGACTCGGTCATCAAGCTGGCCCGCCGGGCCGGCCGCGAGGTCGTCGAGCGTCCGGTCAGCCTCGACGAGTGGCGCGACGGCGCCCGGTCCGGCCGGGTCCGCGAGGCGTTCGCCTGCGGCACCGCCGCGGTGATCACCCCGATCGGCACGGTCAAGAGCCCCGACGACGAGTTCACCGTGGCCGGCGGCGGCTCCGGCACGGTCACCATGGCGCTGCGCAAGGAACTGGTGGACATTCAGCGCGGCCGCGCCGAGGACCCGTTCGGCTGGGTGCACCGCGTGCTTTAAGGATCCGTCGGCCGGGGGTCCCTCGATCGCGGATCCACCGGCAGGATGCGGCTGGGCCGAAGCCGGGTCACGCGGTGATTTCAACCTGGCTCCGGGCCTGCGGCTCCGGCTGCGTTGTCAGGCGTCGGGCGGTGCTGCCTCGGCCAGGTTGAAAACGTTGATCGGGTGATCGGCGAAGAATTGGGCGAGACGATCGGCCATGCCGGCCGGGTTCTGTACGTGCAGCAGGTGGGTGGCATCCGGGAGCACGAACGG